>HHCFC01400__coassemble_1187_pt1 | contig 62430 bp, 49 predicted proteins | sample HHCFC01400__metabat2_high_PE_014 | metagenome-assembled genome bin HHCFC01400
CCCTCCAGTGGATGGCTATGGATATTCCGGCGCCGGAAATCTGCCGGCTGATTTCATCCTTTTCCGATATCCTCCGTTATTCCATCAGCAAAAAAGAAAGCATCGTTACACTGGAGGATGAAATAAAATGCCTTCGGAATTATATTAACATTTATGAAGAGCGGTATGAGATGGCATTCAGCCGGTTTCAGATCGATGAGCGGATTTATCCGTACAAGACCTTTAAGATGCTGCTTCAGCCCATCGTAGAAAATGCTATTATCCATGGTTTTTCACATGATATGGAAGAAGCGCTTATTGAGATAAAAGGAGAAATTGACGGGGAAGAGGCTTTGATCAGAATCTGCGATAATGGAGCTGGCATTTCCCAGGAGAGGATTTTATATATTCTGTCGAAAGACAGCGACCGTATTGGGCTGAGCAATATAAATCAGAGATTAAAGCTACTGTATGGCGAGGCGTATGGACTAAAAATAGTAAGCACTGTGGGACAGGGGACGGAGGTTATTTTGAGATTTCCGAAGATGTCTCTGGAGCTTTAATGGACAGAGGGGGATTTTATGCTGAAAATATTGGTAGTGGACGATGAACCGAAGGTTCGCCGGGGAGTGTCGCGCCTCATAGAGGCCTTCCCGGAAAAATATGAACTCCTGGGAGCGTGTGCAAGCGCTAAGGATGTAATCGAATTTTTAGGCCAGAGGGTGCCGGATGTGATTCTGACAGATATCCGAATGCCCAATCAGGACGGGCTGGAATTGATCAATCATCTGAAGCATCGCTACCATAATCTTGACTTTATTATTTTAAGCGGATACGGAGATTTTGAGTATGCCAAAAAAGCCCTGCAGTATCAGGTCTATGATTTTTTGCTGAAGCCATTGAAGCCTCAGGAACTTTATGGGGCTCTGGACGGCGTATGGGAGAAACGAAAAAGAAATCATGTAGAGAAAAGCGAGAGCCTGGAAGATAATCATTTTTTTAACCTGATCAATGCGGCGGATTGTCAGGAAGAGAGAAAACAACTGGAAAATTTGGGTATATTGGAAGAGGCAGGCAAGTACAGAGTGGTGATTTTGGATGCGGCGGGACTTCCTTCTGCAGTGCAGAGAGAGACGGGAACCCTGAAAAAAGCGGTAAAAGAAGTCTTCCCAGAGGCAAAGCATCTTTATATATGCTTTGGATATCAGATTATTATGATCTGTGAGGAAGAAATATCAAAAGAAGCGGCTGCCCAGAAGCTTAGCCGGCTGGAACATAAGCTCTCAGGACGATTGTTCCTGGGGGTCAGTGAATCCAGCAACCGCCTGCTGGATTTAAAAAAGAAGTATTTCCAGGCCCTGGACGCCTTAAAACAGTATATTTATTATGACAGCCAGCGGCTTTTTTTCGCCGATGATTATAAAAAAGAGAAGGGAGTTATCTTTTCAGACGAAATATGCGGGAGGATGATCAATGGAATCCGCAGCGGGAATGATTCTGTGGTGAAGGAGCAGTTGGGGGAATTCCTCAGAGAATACCGGCAGAAAAAATGCAGAATCATTTCCATGAAGCGTCAGTTCCTGCTGGTGCAGCGCAGCATTGAGGCTCTGACAGAAGAGTTGGGAATGGATCCCGGCAGCAGCGCCGCGCTTGGAACTTTTATCAGAAATATTGAAGAGGTTCGCAGCTTTGACGAGATAGAGAGAGCATGGGTGTCGAATCTGGAGGAGATCACAAAAGAAGCTGGGGCCATTGCGGAGCATAGAATGAATTCTTACTATATAAATCAGATTTTGGATTTTGTTCAGGAGAATTTTATGAAGGATCTGTCCTTGGAAGATGCAGCGGAGCATGTCAATCTTTCGGTGGGGTATCTGAGCAACTATTTTAAGCAGAAAATGGGAATGACCTTTGTGGATTATCTGACAAAGCTGAGAATTGAGAAGGCCAAGGAGCTCCTCATGCATACCAATGAAAAAATATATAAAGTCGCAGAACAGGTAGGGTACCAGAATTCCCAGTATTTTGTGACAATCTTTAAAAAGAAAACAGGTGTTACACCGGCAGAATACAGGAGATGTCTGACACGGTAAAGAACACAGAGAGGGGCAGGGCGAATAAACTCTGTCCCTTTTGCAGCTCAGATAAGGGGGACTCCCGTATCTACAGACGGCGGGAAAAAATAGATTACTGGTATATTGATGTAAAAAAAACAAAACCAGGAAAAAGTTTGATAGAAAAAGCATAAAACAAAAGCGCAATATGGGACAAAAACATACAAAATAGATAAAGTCATAAAGAAAGTATAATGAAAATGAAATAATTGAAATGGAAATATGACAAAAGAGATTTTATAATAAACACATCGAAAAACAAAGAAGCAAAGGCAGGCGCCCCTTTTGTTTCGGAGAATAAGGAGGAAGAGATGAAAGGAAAAAGAATTTTAAGTCTTGCGTTGTGTGCGGCAATGGCACTGCCGGGAATGGGTGTTCATGCAGAAAGTGAAAAGAAACAGTTGAATTTCTGGGTATTTCACTCAGATGCGGAGCTGCAGTTTTTCCAAGACTGCGTAGACCAGTACAATTCAGAACAGGATGAAGTGGAAGTAGTACTGGAGCAGATTCCCTGGGACGACTACAATGGCACAAAAATGACGACGGCATTTGCCTCTGGAGAGGGACCGGATGTATTTCTGGTAGCTCCCGGGCTGTTTCTCAAATATGCCAATTCAGGGGTGCTGAAACCGTTGAATGACTATATTGCGCCGGAGGTTTTGGAAGATTTTTCGGAGTCATCCATCGAAGGTGTCAGCGCAGGGGATGACATCCTGGCAATTCCCTTTGAGATGGAACTTTTTGCACTCTATTATGATAAGGCGGCTTTGGATGAGGCAGGTGTAGAAGTGCCCTCTACCTGGGACGAGCTGTATGAAGCGTCAAAGGCTCTGACCACTGACTCAAGGTATGGATTTACCATGGAAACGGTGAAAGGAACCCATCAGCTTTTTGAGTGGTATCCTTTCCTGTGGCAGACGGGAAGCGATGTGTTCAGCGAGGACGGCGCGGCGGCCTTTAACACAGAGGGTGTTATTGAGAATCTGACTCTGAAGCGTCAGATGTTTGAAGAAGGCTATGCAAACATCAAACCTAGCCGTGGGAATACAGAGGTAGGCATGCTCTGTGAAGGTGAGACGGCTATGCAGATTAATGGTACCTGGGCGATTTCTCAGATTGAGAAGAATTATCCGGATTCTGTAGAGAACATTGGGGTTGCTCCTCTTCCCGTTCCTGAAGGCGGAGAGGCAGCTTCTGTAGCAGGAGGGTGGAAGATTTGTGCCAACGCAAATTCTGAATATGCAGAAGAGGCGGCTGAATTTGCTGTTTGGATGTTCGGTGATGATCCTGCGAGAATGGAGCAGTGGTGTACGGATATTAAATTTGCCTACGCTCCCAGAAATTCAATCACAGAAGCCAATGAAGAATTCTACAACGAAGGTCTGAAAGAAGTGTTCACTTCCCAGGTTCTGGGAACAGAGGCGCCGGAGATGAGGCTCCCTGCAGAAGTATCCACAATTCTTCAGGATATGCTGCAGTCCGCATACTTTGACACAAGCATCAGTGTAGAAGACTGTGTGAAGGATGCAGAAGCACAGGTGAATGATTTCCTCAGCACATATGAGGGCACTTTATAGAAACAAAAAAATTTGGAGAGGGTTTCTGCTGCCTTTGGCAAACAGGGGAAAGTAAAAACAATTTAAGAATAAGTTGCCGCAGAGGTAAGCATACAGAGAATTCGCTGAATCCCTGTCTCTGCGGCAATTTTTATAGAAAGAGGTGTGATTTGCTGTGAAGAAAAGAAAAGGAGTCCGGAAATTGAATAAAGAGGCCCTGACCGCATACGGAATGCTTCTGCCTGATGTTCTGGGGCTGCTGGTCTTTGTCTTTATTCCGATTATCTATGCTTTTTACATCAGCCTGCATAACTGGAATGGGTTGTCGGAGATGGTCTTTACGGGATTTGACAATTATTCAAGAATGATAAAGGACCAGAGATTTATAGATAGTGTCTGGACGACTATAAAATATGCGCTTATGTATGTGCCTGGGGTGTTTGTTTTAGCCCTCCTGCTGGCAGCGCTGCTGAATGCTCTGCACGGCAGGCTTCAGTCCTTCTTCCGCACGGCGGTTTTCCTTCCCTATGCGATCTCAACGGTTATCGCAGGTATTGTGTGGTCCTTTATGTACAATCCGATGAACGGATTTTTGAATCAGATTATTATCTGGGCTGGGGGAGAAAAACAGAGATTTCTGGCTTCTACTGAGCAGGCCCTTCCTTCGGTAGCCGTGGTAGGGATTTGGCTGGTACTGGGTTATAACACGATCTTGTTTTTGGCGGCCATCAAAGATATTCCTAAGGATTATTATGAAGCGGCGGAGATTGACGGGGCGGGAGCCTTCCAGAAATTCTTTAAGATTACCGTCCCATTGATCAAGGAGACCAGCGTTTTTGTTTTAGTTATGTGCGCCATCGGGGCGTTTCAGGCTTTCGATTTAATTAATGTTATGACAGGCGGAGGGCCCGCAAGTGCCACCACCACGTCGGTTCTTTATATTTATGAAAAAGCATTTACGACCTTTGAGCTAGGATATTCCTCTGCGCTGGCCTTTGTGCTGTTTATTATCATCATGGTTTTAACGCTGGCACAGATGAAAATAATGAGAAGCGGGGAGGGCACGGAATCATGAAGAAAAAGAAAAAATTACAGCAGGGTTTGTTGGTTGCGTTGATGATCGTAATCGCCCTGATTATTGTCTTCCCCGTTTACGTAATGGTGATCAGCTCCTTTAAACAAAATGAAGATATTTTCAGCATGGAACTGCTTCCCAGTTTATCTTCGCTGACATTGAATAATTACATTACAGTTTTTACAGAAGAAAATCTGGGGGCCAATATTTGGAATTCATTCTTTGTGGCCACGATTGTAACGGTAGTGGCGCTGATTTTCCATGCTATGTCCGGGTACGCTCTGGCCCGGCTGGAATTTAAAGGGAAAAAGATTATTTTTACCTGGATCATCAGTACCCTTATGATTCCCTTTTCGGTAATCATGATTCCTCTGTTTATCATTGTTAAGCAGATGGGGCTGATCAATAATCTGTGGGGAATTATTATTCCCATGATTCCCAATGCCTATGGGATCTTCCTGTTCCGGCAGTTTTTTCTGGGAATTCCCAGAGAATTGGAGGAATCAGCCAAAATTGATGGAGCATCTTATTTTGGAGTGTTTTTGAAAATCGTTCTGCCTCTGGCAAAACCCATTGCAGTGACCCTGGCTGTGTCATTTTTCTTGGCCAACTGGAACAACTATCTGTGGCCTCTGATCGTGGCCCAGGACCGGGAGCTGTGGCTGGTGCAGATTGCCATTGCAAATTTCAAAAGCTCTCAGGCGGTGGAATGGAATCTTGTCCTGGCCGCTTCCTGTGTGGCCTCTCTGCCTATTATTATTCTGTTTTTTATCTTTCAGCGGCATATTACAGAGGGCATCAAGACATCCGGCATCAAAGGATAAAGATAGAAACATGAACACAATTCAAATGGAGGTTTATAATTATGGGTAACAGTTATATACCGGCATCCCTCTCAACGATTGCGGCTGCCAGGGATTCAAAGAGAATGCGAGTGTCCAGCTATGACCGTACCGGCGGCAACGATGACCGGATCCACGTGCAGCCCGGCGAGACTTTTACATTCTTTGACGTAAAAGGACCAGGATGTATTACACATATCTGGATTACTTTGGCGAATGATGATATAATCGAAGAGAAACATTATCTGAGAAAATCTGTTTTAAGATTTTACTGGGACGGAGAGGAAGAACCCAGCGTACTGGCTCCCACAGGGGACTTTTTTGGAATGGGCCATGCTATGAGCAGAAATTTTGTCAGCGAACCCCTGCAGATGAGCCCGGAAGACGGCAGAGGATTTAACTGCTGGTTCCCCATGCCCTTTGAGAGCGGCGCCCGCATGACGATTACCAATGAAAGCGGGCGGGAACTGCTTTTCTATTACTATGTAGACTATGAAGAGTATGACAGCCTTCCGGGAGATCTTCTTCGTTTCCATGCCAAATGGAACCGTGAGCTTCCTACAGAAGGGATTTCCGAAGAACAGTGCAGCTCTCACAGAGACTGGTGTTTCGGAGGAAGCAACCTTACGGGAGAAGGGAACTATGTCCTTATGGAGGCGGAAGGAAAGGGACATTACGTGGGCTGCAATGTGAATATTCACAACCTGAACCCAGGCGGTCTTTGGGACTGGCCGGGGGAAGGAGACGATATGATTTTCATTGACGGAGAACCGTGGCCCCCGAGACTGCATGGAACCGGCACAGAAGACTACGTGAATATGGCATGGTGCCCTACCCAGGAGTACAGCGCTCCCTACCATGGATTGATTCTTGGAGGGAAAGATAACTGGAAAGGGAAGATTACCTACTACAGATACCATATCAAGGATCCCATTATGTTTGAGAAATCCATCAAAGTCACCATTGAGCACGGACACGCCAACCACAGAAGCGACGATTGGTCTTCCACTGCTTACTGGTACCAGACGGAGCCCCATAAGCCTTTCCCGGAGATCCTGCCGGTAGAAAAGAGGCTGCCGGTGGAGGAAGGCGAGTTTCAGTGGGATGGAAAAATAAAAGATAAATAAAACTATAATAATGAAGGGGGAGCTGCGTTCTTTGACTTGGTCTGCGCGGCTCCCCAAAATGGGTTGTTAGTACAAAGTATTTTTAGGACAAAGGAGGCAGGAAATGATTTTTATTAAAGAGAGAGTGGGGAAGCTGATCAGTGACATAAAAGAGCTGATCTATACCGACGTTTGCCCTATTAGGGAGTATCGGTTTTTAAAGACCAGGGAGAGGTTTGAAGGGATTGGGAATCTGAATACAGATTCCTGGGAAGTGCTGAAAGAGGGAGAACTCTGGGGCGGCCACAGAGAGTATTTCTGGTTTGAGACCACAGTGACCTTGCCGGAGAGCTTTGAGGGAAAGTGTGCCGTCTACGAGCTGAAGACGGGAAGAGAGGGAGAGTGGGACGCCACGAATCCACAGTTTTCCATTTTTGTAAACGGGAAGAGAATCCAGGGACTGGATGTGAACCACCGGGAGATAATCCTCACTGAGTCTGCCAAGGGAGGGGAGAGGTTTCGGATTGTACTTTCAGCCTTCACAGGGGATCATAACTTCCGTCTGGTGATGGATTCCTGTGTTAAGGTGCTTCACAGGAGTACGGAGAAATACTATTACGATGTGTCGGTTCCCTATGAGGTGGCCAGACTGCTGCCGCCTGAGAGCCGGGATTTCAGGAATATTATCCTGACTTTGAATGAATCTTTGAATCTTTTGGATTTGCGGAAAGAGCATTCGCCGGAATACGAAACGTCTCTGAAGGAAGCTCAGGAATATATCGAGAAGGAGTTTTACGGGAGATATACCCAGGAAAGTCAGGAGAAAATCTACTGTGTGGGGCATACCCATATTGACGTGGCCTGGCTGTGGACCCTGGCCGTCACAGAGGATAAGGCGGTGCGCAGCTTTTCCACGGTGCTGGAGCTGATGAAACAGTACCCGGAGTACATCTTTATGTCAAGCCAGCCGCAGCTTTACAAATATGTGAAGAAAAATGCGCCGGAGGTCTACGAACAGATCCGGCAGCGGGTAAAAGAAGGGCGCTGGGAGACGGAGGGCGGTATGTTCGTGGAAGCGGACTGCAACCTGACCTCCGGGGAATCCCTGGTGCGCCAGTTCTTGTACGGCAAGAAGTTTTTCCGGGAGGAATTCGGCAAGGATAACGAGATCCTGTGGCTGCCCGACGTGTTCGGATATTCTGCGGCCCTGCCCCAAATTATGAAAAAATGCGGGATCCGCTATTTCATGACCACTAAGATCAGTTGGAATGAGTTTAATAAGATGCCTTACGACACCTTTATGTGGGAGGGCATCGACGGTACCAGGATCCTCACCCATTTCAGCCCCAGCCGGGACTATAATAAGGCTGCGGTGGAAGGGGGCACGGAGACGGAGCACTTTACCACCTACAACGCATACATCAATCCTTCCCAGGTAAAAGGCGGCTGGGAGAGGTACAGTCAGAAATATCTCAACCATGAGGCCCTTATGTCCTTTGGCTATGGAGACGGGGGCGGCGGCCCTGTCAGGGACATGCTGGAAAACCAGAGACGGCTGGCCAGGGGAATTCCGGGGTGCCCCCAGACGGTTATGAGTACGGCGGGGAATTTCTTCCATACTCTGGAAGACCATGTAAAAGATAAAAAATACCTGCCGGTCTGGGTGGGAGAGCTTTACCTGGAGTATCACCGGGGCACCTATACTTCCATGGCAAGAAATAAAAAATATAACCGCCGCAGTGAATTCCTGCTGGAAAATACGGAGCTTTTCTCCAGCATGGCCAAGGACCTTGCGGGACTTCCCTATCCTAAGCAGGAGCTGGGGGAGCTCTGGGAGATAGCTCTTCGCAACCAGTTCCATGATATCGTGCCCGGATCCTCCATCTTCGAGGTATATGAGGATTCAAAAGCGGAGTATGAAAAACTCCTGGATGCAGGAAATAAGCTGCTGGACAAGGCTCTACTGGCAGTGACAGAGAAGGTACAGGCACCTCAGGGCTCTCTTGTAGTCTTCAATCCCAACGGCATGCCAGGAGAAGGCGCGGTAATCTTTGACTGTCCCCAGGGGCTTGTAAGTCCGGTTCTGTGGGATGGGGAAAAAGAGCAGCCTGTACAGCGGATGGGAGACGGCAGCCTTTTGGCTTGGCTCTCTGAAGTTCCCTCCAAAGGATATGCATCGTATGGGCTTAAGGAGCAGGAAAAGCCCTGGGAGCATTCCTGCGGCCTGAAGGTTTCCTGCCGTGAGCTGGAGAATGAATTCCTGCGGGTGGCTCTCTCTGAGGAAGGACAGATTACTTCTATTTATGATAAGGAGGACCAGAGGGAACTCTTAAAGGAGGGGCAGAGAGGAAACGTCCTTATGACTTATGAGGATCGCCCCCACAACTACGATGCCTGGGATATCAATCATTATTATAAAGAAAAATCCTGGGAGCTCACAGAGGTTCAGGAGATCCAGGTGACAGAAGAGGGACCGGTAAGAGCCTCCCTGCGGATCCGCAGGCAGTATCTGGATTCTGTGATTGAGCAGACTCTTTCCCTGTGCGCTGGGAGCCGGGAGCTTCGGATCCAGAATGAAATCGACTGGAGAGAAAAAAAGATTCTTCTGAAGTCTCTTTTCCCGGTGGATATTCACACGGACGAGGCTGTATTTGAGATCCAGTACGGAAATGTTTCCAGAAAAACCCATTACAACACCTCCTGGGATTTCGCCAGGTTTGAAGTGTGCATGCACAAGTGGATGGATGTGTCAGAAAACGGCTACGGAGTCAGCATCCTCAACGACTGCAAATACGGAGTCAGCGTTCACGACGGGGTGATTGGAGTCTCCATGCTGAAGTCCGCCACCTATCCCAATCCCCAGGCGGATAAAGAACATCACAGCTTCTGCTTCTCCATCTATCCCCACAGGGGAGATTTCCGGGAGGCCGGTACCATCCAGAAAGCCTACGCTCTGAATAATCCCATGAGAGGAATCGTCAAGGAGAACCATCCGGGCACGCTTCCGGGCACGTATTCAGCCCTGGCCGTGGATGTGCCCAACGTAATTCCGGAGGTAGTAAAAGAGGCGGAGGACGGACAGGGAACGGTGCTTCGGCTCTATGAAGCTTTCAATCGGAGAACCAGGCTTAAGCTTCATCTGGGAGAAGGGCCTCGGAAAGCGTATCTCTGCAATATGCTGGAGGAAAATGAGAAAGAGCTGCGGACAGAGGGAAATGAAGTCGAGCTTGAGCTGAAACCCTTTGAAATCGCCACTCTAAGAATTATTTAAACCGGAAATAAAACGGTTGCATTTGTCTGTGGCCTGTGGTACAATAACATCGCTCTTTTGCGGGAAGGGATTCTCCTTTCTGGGAGCTTAACTGCAGGGACTTGCAGGGATAGTCCGGGAAAGCTTGCTGCCTGAGTGAGGGATCGAAAGATCCGCAGAAGATGAGAGAGCAGCATTGACCGGGAATGGATTCCGGCATAGGGCCGGGATAAGCAGTTCACAAAATAAGCAGAGAGGTGAAAGAAATGAAGGAAGGAATCCATCCAAATTATTATCAGGCAACGGTTACCTGCAACTGTGGAAATACTTTTGTAACAGGTTCCACAAAGAAGGACATTCATGTTGAAGTTTGTTCTAAGTGCCATTCATTCTATACAGGACAGCAGAAGGCAGTAGCTGCCCGCGGCCGTATTGACAAGTTCAATAAGAAGTATGGAATCAAAGCACAGTAATACGAGACTGGATAGGGGCAGTTGCGAAGCTTCGGCACAAGGCGGAAGGGTAGCGGCGGCCCCTTTTGTATATTAAGAAAGGCGAGGATATGAAACCATCGGGAATTGGCGGTCAGGCGGTGATCGAGGGCGTAATGATGCGGAACGGCAGCCGTTACGCAGTGGCGGTCCGTACAGCCGACCAGCAGATTGTAGTGGACACACAGGAATGCGGGGGCAGGCTTGCGGGGAAAAAATTCGTAAAGCTTCCGATCATCCGGGGTGTGGTTAATTTTTTTGATTCTCTGGTTCTGGGGATGAAGACGCTGATGTTTTCCGCCTCTTTATTTGCCGAAGAGACGGAGGAAGAGAGGCAGGAACGGGAGGACAAGGAGAGGCGGAAGGCCAGGAAAAAGGCTGACAGGCTAAGGAGCCAGGGAAAGGAAGAGGAAGCTGCCCGTATCCTGGAAAAATGCGAAAAAAAGCTGATTCAGGAGTCTGAGAAGCTGGAGGCAGAGGCCAGAAAGGAAGCGGAGAAGAAGGACAATGATTTCCTTATGACGCTGACCGTGATTTTTTCCCTGATTATTTCCGTGGCTCTGTTTATGATGCTTCCTTATTTTATTTCCAGGGGAATCCGGCAGGTGATTTCTTCGGAAGTTCTGATTGTGATTCTGGAAGGTCTGGTGCGCCTGGGAGTTTTTCTGCTGTATATGGGACTGATTTCCAGGATGAAGGATATACAGAGAACCTTTATGTATCATGGTGCGGAGCATAAGTGCATAAACTGCATTGAACACGGGCTTCCCCTGACGGTTGAGAATGTGAGGGCAAGCTCCAGGGAACATAAACGGTGCGGAACCAGCTTCCTGTTTATCGTTATGTTTATCAGCATCGTGTTTATCATGGTATTCAGCATTCCGCTGTTTATGGTGATTCATGTGAATACGGCATTCTGGAGGATTGTGCTGAGAATCGCCCTTCTTCCTGTGATTGCGGGAGTTTCCTATGAATTTATCCGCCTTGCGGGAAGTTCAGACAGCAAATTTGTCAATCTTTTAAGCCGTCCGGGGATGGCGCTGCAGCATCTGACCACCAAGGAGCCGGATGATTCCATGATAGAGGTGGCCATTGCCTCTGTGGAGGCGGTATTTGACTGGAAAAAATTCCAGAATGAACAGTTTGGAATGAATTATGATCTGGCGCCGGATTCTTCTTCGGAAGAATCAAGCCATGGGCAGGAGGTTTCCCAGAACACGGCAGCTACGGCGGCGCCATGACCGGGGAGGGGAAGATGACCCTGCGGGAAGCCTGCAGGAGAGGGCAGGAGAGCCTTGCCGCTGCGGGGATCTCGGATGCGGCCACGGACGCCTGGTATCTCATGGAATTTACGATTCATAAGAGCAGGGCCCAGTTCCTTTTGTGCCGGGAGGAAGAGATGCGGGAGGAAGAGAGGGAGAAGTACTTTCGGCTGATCGGGCAGAGAGCCTCTCATATCCCTCTTCAGCAGATTACCGGGGAGCAGGAATTTATGGGATTTCTTTTTCAGGTGAATGAATCGGTGCTGATTCCCAGACAGGATACGGAGATTTTGGTGGAAGAGGCCTGCCGGAAGATACGGCCCGGCATGAGAGTTCTGGATCTTTGCACGGGTTCGGGATGTATTATTATCAGCCTGGCAAAGCTCTGTCCCGGCATAGCGGCGGAGGCCTCTGACCTTTCTTTAGAAGCCCTTGCGGTGGCGAAGCAGAACGGAACACGCCTGGGAGCCCAGGTAAGATGGCACCAGGGAGATCTCTTTTCAGAGATACAGGGAAGCTATGATGTGATTGTCTCAAATCCGCCTTATATTCCCACAGCGCAGATACAGACTCTTTCAGAAGAAGTAAGGCTTCATGAGCCCCTGCAGGCGCTGGACGGAAAAGAAGACGGATTGTATTTTTACCGGAAAATCGCGGCGCAGGCCAAAAGATACCTGAAGCCGGAAGGCTGGCTGCTGTTTGAAATCGGGTATGACCAGGCTGCGGAAGTGGAAGAGATCATGAGAAAATCCGGTTACGGCCAAATCCAGGTCAAAAAAGATCTGGCCGGATTGGACCGGGTTGTATCAGGAAAGATGAAATAGGAGGAAGTGTATGTTTGACAGATTGGAGGATTTGCTGGTGCGCTTTGAAGAGGTGCTGAACCTGCTAAGCGACCCGGCGGTGATCGGTGATCCCGAACGTTTCCAGAAGCTTATGAAGGAGCAGAGCGACCTTCAGCCTATTGTGGATGCGTATCGGGAATATAAAAAGAATCAGGAGACCATAGAGGACAGTATCTCTATGCTGGAGGAGGAATCTGATCCGGAGATGAGAGAGCTTCTGAAGGAAGAGCTGTCCCAGGCAAAAAAACAGACCACAGAGCTGGAGCATCACCTGAAGCTTTTGCTCCTGCCAAAGGATCCCAATGATGAGAAAAATGTTATCGTGGAGATCCGGGCCGGTGCAGGCGGAGACGAGGCGGCTCTCTTTGCGGCTGAGATTTACAGGATGTACGCAAAATACGCTGAGGGCCAGCGCTGGAGAGTGGAGATGATGAATCTCAACGAAAACGGGCTGGGCGGATTCAAGGAAGCTGTGTTTATGATCAATGGAAACGGCGCCTATTCAAGGCTGAAGTATGAAAGCGGGGTCCACCGGGTACAGAGAGTGCCGGAGACTGAGTCCGGCGGGAGAATTCATACCTCTACCATCACGGTAGCGATTATGCCGGAAGCGGAGGAGATTGATTTCCACCTGGATCTGAACGACTGTAAGTTTGACGTGTTCAGGGCTTCGGGAAACGGAGGCCAGTGCGTCAACACCACGGATTCAGCCGTGCGTCTGACTCATATTCCCACGGGTATCGTCATCTCCTGCCAGGATGAGAAATCTCAGCTCAAGAACAAAGAGAAAGCCCTGAAGGTGCTCCGGGCAAGACTGTATGATATGGAGCTTCAGAAGCAGCATGACGCAGAGGCGGAAGCCAGAAAAAGCCAGGTGGGAACGGGCGACCGCTCTGAGAAAATCAGAACCTACAACTTCCCTCAGGGACGTGTGACAGACCACCGGATCAAGCTGACCACCCACAGACTGGGAGAGGTGCTGGACGGAGATCTGGATGAGATTATAGACAGCCTCACGGCGGCGGATCAGGCGGCGAAGCTTGCGAAAATGAATGAAGCGGAGTAGTTACGGCAAAGACGGAGAGAAATAAGAATGGGCAACACATATTATGAGCTGGCGTGGTTTTTCTTTTTGTATTCTTTCCTGGGATGGTGTACAGGCGTGGCAGTGGGTGCCGTAAAGAGAAAGACCTTTGCGAACCGGGGACTTTTGAACCTGCCCTTCTGCCCGGCATACGGCATAACGGCAGTGTCCTTCAGCATTTTCCTTTTTGAGCTGAGAGACAACATTTTTTTCCTGTTTTTGGGAGGAATGGTACTCTCGGCCTTCTGGATTATCGTGACGGGATTTGTCCTGGAAAGAATTTTCCGCAAAAAGTGGTGGGATTTCAGCCAGTACCGGTTCCAGTTTGAAGGCTACCTGACTGTGGGGATTCTTTTGGTCTGCGGTGCGGCAGCCGTAGGAGTCGTGCGTTTTGGAAATCCTGTGCTTCTTAGAATGCTCCATCTCCTTCCAAGAGGGATTGGCAGGATCGTTCTGGCGGCTTTATTCGGGGCGCTGCTTCTGGATCTTTTCATCGTGCTGGCAGTAACTCTGCGGTGGAGAAAATATCTGGAGCGCCTGGAGGGCGTAACCCAGAACATGCAGATGGTGTCGGAAAAAGTAGGGAACGCCATCACAAGAATGGTACGGCGCAGGCTGGAACGGTCTTATCCAGACCTGAAAGAAGAGAAGATTCTTAAGGCCAGGGCGGAGCAAAAGCCAGTGGAGAAGGTGCGGTTCGCCCAGGGATGCTGTTTTTACAAGCTGGCGTGGCTGTTCTTCATCGGCGCCCTGCTGGGGGATCTGGTGGAGACGGTATTCTGCCGTATTACCATGGGCTACTGGATGAGCAGAAGCAGTCTGGTATACGGACCTTTCAGCATTATCTGGGGATTCGCCTGCGGCCTTCTCACAGTGTTTCTGTACCGGTACCGCAGCAGAAATGACCGCTATATTTTTTTCATGGGGACGATCCTGGGCGGAGCCTATGAGTACATATGCAGCGTTATAGGAGAGCTGGTCTTCGGGGCCATTTTCTGGGATTACAGCGGAATTCCCTTTAATCTGGGAGGAAGGATCAACCTTCTTTACTGCTTTTTCTGGGGAATAGCGGCTGTTGTGTGGCTGAAGGGAGTCTATCCCTTCCTGTCAGGAATGATTGAGAAAATCCCCAAAAAAGTGGGTCCTGCGGTCACCTGGATCATGGTGGTTCTTATGGCGGTGAATATGGGGATTTCCGGTCTGGCGTTTATGCGCTATTCAGACCGGGCTCACGGGAAAGAGGCGGACAATGGCATGGAGCTTTTTCTGGATGAGCATTTCCCGGATGAGAGAATGGAGAAGGTGTACCCCAAAGCTAAAGTAGTGGAGGAAAGGACACCAAGAACACACAGAGAATAGGAAAGACAAGGGGCTGCTGCGGCAGCTCTTTTTTTACTATAAAAGCCAGTCTCAATGGGCAGGCAGACTGCGTGCTGGCACGCAAGGCTGCATGAACATTTGAGACGCTAACCCGTATGAGCAAGGAGCACGGTAGTGCGGATTGCGAATACGGGTAGGGCGCTGCGTGCCAGTGGCACGCGTTTAGCGCCGACCGAAGCGGAGCGGAGACTTGCGGGAGCACGCAGTGCGGAGCAATCCGTGGCTTTTATGCGTAGTGGTGCCTGCGCTAGCAGGCATGTAAGTTTACTCTATAGAAACTTCGTTCCTACAGAGTAAAAGCTCCGCATGGATCGCACTGCGGCGGATAAGAAAATGTTGCTTGTTTATCAATAAATCAAGAAAAAATAAAAAAGATTAAATAATTATTCCCCGGTCTTTTTTTATTTCTTCTCATACAGTTTTCTGCTATAATAGCGGATAAGTGACAGTGAGAAAAGAGGGAAGCGAGAACATGAAACAACTGGTAATTGCAGAAAAGCCCTCCGTAGGCAGGGATATCGCCCGTGTACTGGGATGCCAGAAAAAGGGCGACGGATATCTGGAAGGGAAAGATTACGTGGTGACCTGGGGGCTGGGGCATCTGGTGGAGCTTCAGAACCCGGAGGATTACCATAAGAAATATAAAGAGTGGAAGGACGAGGATCTTCCCATTATGCCCCAGGAACTTAAGACGATGGTGATTCCCCAGACAGGACATCAGTACAGAGTTGTGAAAGGGCTGATCTGGAGGAAAGATATAGAGAAAATTGTGATTGCCACCGATGCGGGCAGGGAAGGCGAACTGGTGGCCCGGTGGATTTTAAAACAGGCGGAAAACAGAAAGCCATGTTTAAGACTGTGGATTTCTTCAGTGACGGATAAGGCCATTCGGGAAGGATTTTCCCATCTGAGGGATGCCAGGGAATATGATTCTCTGTATGCGGCGGCTGTGTCCAGGGCGGAGGCGGACTGGCTGGTGGGAATCAATGCCACCAGGGCCTTAACTTGCAGGTATAACGCCCAGCTCTCCTGCGGAAGGGTTCAGACTCCCACCCTTGCCATGATTGCGGCCAGGGAAGAGGCCATCCGCAATTTTAAGCCCCAGCCTTATTATACCCTGCAGGCGGTGACGGAACAGGTGACATTCCGGTGGAAGGACCGCCGTTCGGGAAGCGGCAGGATTTCTTCCCGGGAGAGGGCCCAGCAGATTCAGGAGAAAGTGGAAGGGAGAGAGCTGACCGTAGTTTCCGTAAACCGCAAAAAGAAAAAAACGGCTGCTCCGCTGCTCTACGACTTAACGGAGCTGCAGCGGGAGGCGGACAGGAGATACGGTTATTCGGCTAAGGAGACGCTGAATCTTATGCAGAGCCTCTATGAGAAACACAAGGTGCTGACGTACCCAAGGACGGATTCGCGCTATCTGACTCCGGATCTGACAGGTACCTTAAAAGAACGGCTGGATGCCTGCCGGGTGGGGCCCTACAAAGCTATGGCCTCCAGGCTGATGGCAGGCTCCTTTGCGGGACGGCTGAAGTTCGTGGATGCCTCCAAGGTATCGGACCACCACGCCATTATCCCCACGGAGGAACCGCCGGTTCTGATGCAGATGACGGCGGGAGAGAGGCGCATTTACGACCTGGTAGTCCGCCGCTTCTTTGCGGTGATGCTTCCTGTTTTTGAGTATGAGGAGACGGTTCTGGAAGCTGAAGCCGGAGGAGAGCTGTTCACTGCCAGCGGCAGGACAGTTCTTGCGCCTGGATGGAAAGAAGTGTATACGGAAATCGGAGAGGACCGGGAAGAAAGCCAGGAGGATGAGGAAGCAAAGGCTCAGAACCTTCCCAGGCTGGAGAAGGGCATGAAGCTTAAGGTGCGGTCCGTGAAGGTTTTGGAAGGCAGGACCAAGCCTCCGGCCAGGTTCCGGGAATCCACTCTTCTGTCAGCCATGGAAAATCCCGTAAATTATATGGAGAGTGGCGACAAGGCCAAGGCAAAAACACTGATTCAGACCGGCGGACTGGGAACGGTGGCTACCAGGGCTGATATTATCGAAAAACTTTTCTCCAGCTTCCTTCTTGAGAAGAAGGGGCAGGAAATCTATACGACTTCCAAGGCCAGACAGCTTCTGACCCTTGTGCCGGAGGATCTGAAGAAGCCGGAGCTGACGGCTGACTGGGAGACCAGGCTTCTGGAGATTTCCAGGGGCAAAATGAAGAGGGAACGGTTTATGAAGGAGATCCGGGATTATACGGAAGAGCTTCTAAGGGAAATTCGTACCCAGGAGGGATCCTTCCGCCATGAAAATATGACCAATAAAAAATGCCCTCAGTGCGGCAAACGGCTTTTGGCGGTAAACGGCAAGAACGCCAAGCTGCTTGTATGCCAGGACAGGAACTGCGGGTACCGGGAGACGGTGTCCAGGACCTCCAATGCCAGATGCCCGGTATGCCACAAGCGGATGGAGCTGTACGGAAACGGAGACCAGGCGTCTTTTACATGCTCCTGCGGATATAAAGAAAAACTGTCGAAGTTCAAAGAGCGGAGACAGAAGGAGGGGGCGGGAGTCACTAAAAAAGATGTGGCACGCTATCTGGCGAAGCAGAAGAAGGAAGAGCAGGAGCCTCTGAACAATGCCTTTGCGGCAGCGCTGCAGGGGATTTGTCTGGAAGATCTGCCTAAAGGCGGCAGATCTTAAAAAAGTGTCTGAAATTATAATAATTTTACTTGTGATTCAAGGTGCCCCGTAGTAAAATGTTTACAGATTAGCAGGGGAAAATGTACTGAAAGTGATGCAATTATCACAGATTTAAGCATGCCGATGACATTGCTGAAAAGCCGGGGCGCCTGAATATGGATAAGCGGGCGGTGATTGTCCGCTTACTATACAGTTGTGGAGGATAGGCTATGAAGAAAATGCTGTTTATCTACAATCCCAAATCCGGTCAGGGGCAGATCCGCAATCATCTGTCGGCAATTCTGGAAAAACTTTCCGCCGGGGGATATGATCTTACGGTATATCCCACCAAGGAAAGCATGGATGCCTGCAGAATCGTCCGCCAGAGAGCCGGTGAGTTTGATCTGATTGTCTGCAGCGGAGGGGACGGAACCCTCAATGAGGTAGTTACGGGGCTGATGCAGGAAGGGATTACCCGGTGTGTGGGATATATCCCCGCAGGCAGCACCAATGATTTCGCCAACAGCCTGGGGCTTCCCAGACAGATGGACAAGGCGGCGCAGCTTATTGTGGATGGGACTCCTTTTTCCTGTGATATCGGCAAGTTTAATGAGGATTACTTTGTCTATGTGGCAGCCTTCGGCATGTTCACGGACGTATCCTATCAGACGAAGCAGGAGATGAAGAATCTGTTCGGCCATGCGGCCTACGTCCTGGAGGGTATGAAGCGGATCGGCAACTGGAAAAGCGTACACCTTGAAGTGGAGAGTACAGAGTATACCGGCAGCGGGGATTTTATCCTGGGTCTGATCGCCAATTCCAATTCCGTAGGGGGATTTAAGGGGCTGACCGGAAAAGATATAGAAATCAACGATGGGCTGTTTGAAGTGCTTCTGGTGCATACTCCCGCCAATCTTATGGAATGGCAGGAGGCCATCACCACAGTGCTTCTTCAGAATAAATCCAGCAGGCTTGTGGAGCGTTTTAAAACACAGCGGCTGACGATCCGTTCTGAGGAACCCGTATCCTGGACCAGGGACGGGGAGAATGGCGGAGAGTGGACTCAGGTGGATGTGGAGAACCTCCACCAGAAACTGAATATTATGGTGGATGCGTTCCCAAGCCAGGCCCCCAGAGAGATCCCGGCGGAATAAGGGCAGAGGCGGCGGGAGCAGGGAAGACATCCGCAGGAAAGGAGAAAAGATATGTTGTATATAGGTGTGGATTTGGGTACATCGGCAGTCAAGCTGCTTCTCATGAATGCAGAAGGACAGATCCAGAAGATTGTTTCCAAGGAATACCCAATCTATTTTCCGCAGCCAGGCTGGTCGGAGCAGAATCCGGAGGACTGGTATGAGCAGACGATGGCAGGGCTTAAAGAGCTATTGGCAGAATGCGACAAAAGCCAGGTGGCCGGAATCAGCTTCGGCGGCCAGATGCACGGGCTTGTCATTCTGGACGGCCAGGATCAGGTGATTCGCCCGGCACTTTTGTGGAATGACGGCCGTACATATGAGGAGTGCGATTATCTGAATCAGGTGATTGGAAAAGAGAAGCTTTCACAGTACACGGCTAATATTGCCTTTACAGGCTTTACGGCGCCCAAGGTTCTCTGGGTGAAGAACAAGGAGCCGGAAAATTTTGCCAGAATCGCCAAGATCATGCTTCCCAAGGATTATATTGCCTACAAGCTCTCGGGCGTCCACTGCACGGATGTCTCAGATGCCTCGGGAATGCTTTTGTTTGACGTGAAAAACCGCTGCTGGTCCGAGAAAATGCTGGAGATCTGCGGCATACGGGAAGAGCAGATGGCAAAGGTGTATGAGAGCTATGAGGCGGTAGGCACGGTGAAGCCGGAGATAGCCGCCCAGCTTGGAATCCCGGAAACAGTAAAAGTAGTGGCAGGGGCCGGAGACAATGCGGCTGCCGCTGTGGGAACCGGCACAGTGGGAGAAGGAAGATGCAACATCTCCCTGGGAACCAGCGGAACCATCTTTATTTCCTCGGAAAAGTTCGGGGTGGACAAGTACAATGCCCTCCATGCTTTCGCACATGCGGACGGCCACTATCATCTTATGGGCTGTATGCTCAGTGCTGCCTCCTGCAATAAATGGTGGATGGACGATATTATCGGGACCCAGGATTACACCGGGGAGCAGAAGGCTATCGGGAAGCTGGGGGAGAACCATGTGTATTTCCTGCCCTACCTGATGGGGGAGAGGTCGCCCCATAATAATCCCAATGCCAGGGCAACCTTTATCGGGATGACCATGGACACCACCCGGGCGGACATGACCCAGGCGGTTCTGGAAGGAGTGGCTTTTGCTCTCAGGGATTCCCTGGAAGTGGCCAAGGCTCTGGGAATCAAGATTGAGAGGACCAAGATCTGCGGCGGAGGCGCCAAGAGTCCTCTTTGGAAAAAGATCATTGCCAATGTCATGAACCTGAAGGTAGATATTATTGAGAGCGAAGAGGGGCCGGCCCTGGGCGGAGCTATGCTGGCGGCAGTGGGCTGCGGAGAGTACGCTTCCGTGGAGGAGGCGGCAGCCAAACTGGTGAAAATTATAGACACGGTGGAACCGGAGCCGGAGCTGGCAGAGAAATATGAAGCCAGATACCAGCAGTTCAAACAGATCTATCCTGCCTGCAGGCCTGTGTTTGACGTATTGGTATAAAGCGTTTTGCAATCAAAGGATAAGGGGGATAAAGCCCCCTATCTTAAAAATAAAGAGGAGGATTAAGAAAATGATGAACAACATTCCAAAAGTGAAAATCGGTATTGTTGCAGTGAGCCGGGACTGTTTTCCGGAAAGTCTCTCCGTAAACAGGAGAAAGGCTTTAGTGGATGCGTACAAGGCTAAATATGATGAGGCGGATATCTATGAGTGCCCTGTCTGTATCGTAGAGAGCGAGATCCATATGGTACAGGCTCTTGAGGATGTAAAGAAGGCAGGCTGCGAGGCTCTGGTGGTATACCTTGGAAACTTTGGGCCAGAGATCTCAGAGACCCTTCTGGCAAAGCATTTTGACGGACCGGCCATGTTTGTGGCTGCCGCTGAAGAGTCCGGCGACAATCTGATCCAGGGAAGAGGCGACGCATACTGCGGTATGCTCAACGCCAGCTATAACTTGAAACTGCGCAATATCCGGGCCTATATTCCTGAGTATCCGGTAGGAACCGCAGAGGAATGTGCGGATATGATCCATGAATTTGTTCCCATCGCCAGAGCGATTGTAGGACTGAAGAATCTGAAGATCATCAGCTTCGGCCCCAGACCCCTTAACTTCCTGGCGTGCAACGCACCCATTAAGCAGCTCTATAACCTGGGAGTTGAGATTGAGGAAAATTCAGAGCTTGATTTGTTCGAGGCATTTAATAAGCATGCAGGAGATCCCAGGATTCCCGATGTGGTAAAGGATATGGAGGCGGAGCTTGGAGCCGGCAACCAGAAACCGGAGATCCTTCCCAAACTGGCCCAGTATGAGCTGACCCTGCTTGACTGGATCGAAGAACATAAAGGCTACAGAAAATACGTGGCTCTTACCAGCAAATGCTGGCCGGCGTTCCAGACCCAGTTCGGATTTGTTCCCTGTTATGTGAACAGCCGTCTGACCGGCAGGGGAATTCCCGTATCCTGTGAGGTGGATATTTACGGAACCCTCAGCGAGTACATCGGCATCTGCGTAAGCAACGACGCCGTTACGCTTCTGGATATCAACAATTCTGTTCCTGGTGATATGTATGAGAAGGAGATTAAAGGAAAATACAGCTATACCCAGAAAGATACCTTTATGGGCTTCCACTGCGGAAATACCTGCTCCGGCAAGCTTTCCTCCTGCTCTATGAAATATCAGCTTATTATGGCCAGAAGCCTTCCGGAAGAGGTGACGCAGGGTACTCTGGAAGGAGACATTGTTCCCGGCGATATCACCTTCTTCCGTCTCCAGAGCACAGCGGATTCTGTTCTGCGGGCATATGTGGCCCAGGGCGAGGTGCTTCCGGTAGCCACACGTTCCTTCGGAGGAATCGGTATTTTCGCGATTCCTGAAATGGGACGCTTCTATCGCCATGTGCTGATTGAAGGCAATTATCCTCATCATGGAGCAGTGGCGTTTGGACATCACGGGAAAGCCCTGTATGAAGTGTTCAAGTACATCGGCGTATGCCCGGACGAAATCGGCTACAACCACCCGGCCGGCGTTCCCTACCGTACAGAAAATCCTTTTGCGTAAGTGAGGAAGCGAGAATGGAAAAAATACAATTTGGAAAGACTGCAGACGGGCGGGAGGCCAGTCTGTACATACTGAAAAATGAAAAAGGAATGGTTCTTAAGCTGACGGATCTGGGAGCTGCTATTGTGAGCCTGCAGGTTCCTGACCGGGAAGGGAAGCTTACGGACGTGGTGCTGGGGTATGACACGCCTCAGGAATATCTGGACAATACCTGCTATTTCGGCGCCGTAATCGGACGGAACGGCAACCGCATTGACAAAGGACGCTTTTCTATCGGCGGGAAAACGTACCAGCTTGCCGTCAACGACAATGACAACAACCTGCACAGCGGGCCGGAGGGCTTTGACAGACGGATCTGGGATGTAAAAGAGGCAGAGGGTCAAGAGATAACCTTTGCCCTGGAGAGCCCGGATGGAGACCAGGGCTTTCCAGGAAACTTCTGTGTTCAGGTAACGTACACCCTGACGGAAGAGGGCGGTGTGCGGCTGACGTATGAAGGAGAGACGGATCAGGATACGGTGGCGAACCTTACCAATCATGTATACTTCAACCTGACGGGGCATGACAGCGGTTCCGTGGAGGATCAGGAGCTGATGCTGGCGGCGCCTTCCTATACGCCTGTAAGGGATTACCAGGCGATTCCCACCGGGGAGATAGCGCCGGTGGAGGGAACGCCCATGGACTTTACGAAGGCAAAGGCCATTGGCAAAGAGATCGATGCTGACTTTGAGCAGTTAAAGCATGTGGGCGGATACGACCATAATTTTGTCCTGGCAGGACAGCCGGGAGAATTTCGGAAGATGGCTGAAGGCTTCAGCCAGTCCTCCGGGATCTTCATGGAAGCCTATACGGACTGTGCGGGCGTACAGTTTTACGCCGGAAACGGTATTTCTCCCCATAAGGGAAAGGGCGGAGTACAGTATGGAAAGAGACAGGGCTTCTGTCTGGAGTCCCAGTATTTCCCGGATTCTGTGAACCAGGACGTTTTTGCCAGCCCAGTGCTGAAGGCCGGAGAGAAATATCATACCGTCACGGAATACCGTTTTTCAGTAAAGTAAAACGGCTCACAAGAAGGGCGCTGCCCGTTGGGCGAAATGTTGAAAGCCTTTGAAAAAATCAAAAATTCTTTGTAGAATACATGGAAAGTAAAAGGACCGAAAAATTTTGCTTGCTTTTTTTCGGCGGATGGAGTATTCTAATTGCAAGTGAGCAAGGGCGTTCCGCAGGATTGTTGGAATGCCCTTTTTCCTATCATGCGATAGAAAAGAGGAGAGATTATGAGCGAGTATTTTAACGTAGCAGAGATGTTTGGCGAGGATGTCTTCAACGATAAAGTCATGCAGGAGCGTCTGCCGAAGAAGGTTTACAAGGCATTGAAAAAGACGATCCAGGAGGGAAAAGAACTGGATCCTATGATTGCTGAAGTGGTGGCAGGGGCCATGAAGGAATGGGCCATCGAAAAGGGCGCCACCCACTACACACACTGGTTTCAGCCTCTCACGGGAGTGACGGCGGAAAAACACGACGCTTTCATTACGTCTCCCAATCCCGACGGGACGGTTCTGCTGGATTTCTCTGGCAAGGAGCTGATCAAGGGTGAGCCGGATGCCTCCTCTTTTCCGTCAGGAGGATTGAGAGCGACTTTCGAAGCCAGAGGCTATACGGCCTGGGACTGCACCTCTCCGGCCTTTGTCCGCCACGATGCGGCGGGAGCGATTCTGTGCATCCCCACAGCCTTCTGTTCTTACACAGGTGAGGCGCTGGATCAGAAGACGCCTCTTCTTCGATCCATGGAGGCGATTAATGCTCAGGCACTGCGTCTTCTGCGTCTCTTTGGAAACACTACATCCAAGAAGGTAACGCCTTCTGTTGGGCCGGAGCAGGAGTATTTTCTGGTGGATGAGAAGAAGTTCCTTCAGAGAAAGGATCTGATCTTCACGGGGAGAACCTTGTTCGGAGCCATGCCGCCTAAGGGCCAGGAGCTGGATGACCATTACTTCGGTACCATCCGGCAGAGGATTGCTTCCTTTATGAAGGACGTGAATCTGGAGCTGTGGAAGCTGGGCGTGACCGCCAAGACCCAGCACAATGAGGTGGCTCCTGCCCAGCATGAGCTTGCCACCATCTACTCTGAGGCCAACATCGCAGTGGACCATAACCAGATTGTGATGCAGACCCTGAAGAGAGTGGCCTGCCAGCACGGTATGAAGTGTCTGCTCCATGAGAAGCCCTTCGCAGGGGTGAACGGCTCAGGAAAACATAACAACTGGTCTATCATTACGGACGACGGCATTAATCTTCTGGATCCCGGGAAGACGCCTCATGAGAACGTACAGTTCCTGCTGGTGCTTACCTGTATTCTGAAGGCTGTGGATGTCCATGCGGATCTTCTGAGAGAGTCTGCGGCGGATCCCGGAAACGATCACAGACTGGGGGCTAACGAGGCGCCGCCTGCGATTATCTCCGTGTTCCTGGGTGAGCAGTTGGAGGATGTCCTTGCGCAGCTTATCAGTACCGGTATGGCTACCCATTCTCTTAAGGGAGGCGTTCTTGAGACGGGAGTTAAGACCCTTCCCAATCTTGCCAAGGATGCCACGGACCGGAACAGAACTTCACCCTTTGCCTTTACCGGAAATAAATTTGAATTCCGTATGGTTGGCTCCAGGGACTCTGTGGCAGCTCCCAATATTGTCCTCAACACCATTGTGGCAGAGGCTTTCTGCGAGGCCTGCGACATTCTGGAGAAGGCCGACAATTTTGACGAGGCTGTCCATGACTTAATCAAGAAATACGCCAGCGAGCACCATAGAATCGTGTTTAACGGAAACGGTTACTCTGAAGAGTGGGTGGAGGAAGCCGAACGCAGAGGACTTCCCAATATCCGTTCCATGGTGGATGCGATCCCTGCGCTCATCACGGATAAGGCGGTTGACGTATTTGGGAAATTCGGCGTCTTCACTAAGGCTGAGCTGGAATCCCGTGTGGAGATTAAATACGAATCCTACGCTAAAGTAATTAATATTGAGGCCCGTTCCATGATCGATATTGCCAGCAAGCAGATCGTTCCTGCGGTAATGAAATACACGAAGAGCCTGGCCGATACTGTAAATGCGGTGACGTCAGCAGGAGCGGAGGCGCCGGTTCAGCTTGATCTTCTCAAGGAGACCAGCGGACTTCTGGGAGAGACTAAGGAAGCCCTCTCCAGGCTGATTCACGTAACAGAAGAGGCAGGAAAGATGGAGGCAGGACAGGAACAGGCAAAATATTTCCATGATGAAGTGATGGCAGCCATGGAAGCGCTGAGAACGCCTGTGGATAAGCTGGAAATGATTGTAGACAAGGATATGTGGCCCATGCCCTCTTACGGAGACCTTCTATTTGAAGTATAAGGCCGGAAAAAGAATTGTAAAGAACATAAAAGGAGCAGAATATGATCATTGAAAATCATCCCAAAGAGCTTGCGGCTATGGAAGAATTTCACAAGGGCAACCGGGCGGAAGGACTGCGGCTGCAGGAGGAATTTGCAGCCCAGTTCAGGGAAGAATATAAGGAAAAGGATCACTGTTCCTGCAAAAAAGCATGCAGGTACCATGGCAACTGCAAAGAGTGTGTAGCCATACACAGGGCACATCAGGAACATGTGCCCAACTGCATGAGGCCTATTCTAAATAAGAAGTTTAAACTTCTGTCTCAGCTGACGGAGCATACTCTGGCAAATGAGATAGAAGCGCCAAAGGAGATATTGCGAAAAGAGTTTCAATAGAGCTTAACAAAAAAGCTTTCTGTCAGGATCAGATTTGTATATCTGATTTCTGCAGAAAGCTTTTTTCATTAATGGTGGGGAAATGTCTGTATTTCTCCGTAATATTAAAAAATTAGAAAGGAGGATGGGGTCGGCTTTCGGCAAACCCCATATTATGAAAAAGTTTTATCAATAAAAAGTAGTTGGTTTACTTTATGATCAAAGTATACAGTCTGGAAGTGAAGAAAACGTGAGAGGTCATTGAAAAAAATTTGAATGTGAAGTAAATAAATTGTGAACAGACGGGGGAACTGAGACAAGTACCGGAATTGTACAGCATGTTCGTCTTGTATAGTAACAACTCAGCTCATCAGGGATGAGTGAACTATTACCTTGTATAGTGCAATTTACACAATTTTAATTGATTTTTCCTAATTAATATATTAAAATAACAACATATGGGTAATTCTGCCCAAAAATCTAGTGGGGAAAAAGTTAATTTTGTCCAGGAGTGATAGTGTGCAAGATGGGGCTGTCCGGGACGAGAGAAGGTAAAGGAGGTCTTTTTTGTGATATCGAATCAAATTTTACAGACAACAATAGACGGGCTGAAAGCTATCAGCAGAGTGGATCTCTGTGTGCTGGATACAGAGGGAATCATGCTGGCTACGACATTTCCGGAAGCGGAAGAATTTCAAAGCTCTGTCCTGGCATTTGCAGAGTCTCCGGCGGACAGCCAGGTAGTCTCCGGATGCCAATTTTTTAAAGTTTTCGATGAACATCAGCTTGAGTATATACTGCTGGCGAATGGGAACAGCGATGATGTGCATATGGTGGGGAAGATGGCAGCCTTTCAGCTCCAAAGCCTTCTGGTGGCTTACAAGGAACGATTTGATAAGGATAACTTTATTAAGAACCTCCTTCTGGACAACTTGCTTCTGGTAGATATCTATAACCGGGCCAAGAAGCTTCACATAGATGCGGAGGCCAGAAGAGTTGTGTTTATACTGGAGATCAGCCATGAGAAGGAAACAAACTTTCTTGAGACCGTGCGGGGACTGTTTCCTGGAAAATCCGGGGATTTTGTCACGGCGGTGGATGAAAAGAGCATCATTGTGGTGAAGGAGCTTGAGGAGAAGGAAGGCTACCCGGAGATGGATAAGATTGCTCAGATGATCCTGGAGTCCTTGTGGGAGGAGAAGCAGCAGGAGGCCCTGGTGGCTTACGGAACCATTGTCAATGAGATCAAGGAGGTTTCCAGATCCTATAAAGAGGCCAGATCCGCACTGAACGTGGGAAAGATCTTTTTCCCGGAGCGTTCCATTATTGCGTACAGCTCCTTAGGGATCGGCAGGCTGATTTACCAGCTTCCCATTCCTCTGTGCAAAATGTTTATCAGGGAGATTTTTGACGGAAAATCCCCGGACGATTTCGATGAAGAGACGCTGACCACTATCAATAAATTTTTTGAAAACAGCCTCAATGTGTCTGAGACCTCCAGACAGCTTTACATTCACAGAAATACCCTAGTGTACCGTCTGGACAAGCTGCAGAAATCCACAGGGCTTGATCTCAGGGTCTTTGAGGATGCGATTACTTTTAAAATCGCTCTGATGGTAGTGAAGTACATGAAGTATATGGAGAACCAGGAATATTAGGGTTCATTTAAATAAGGCTTGCAAATGAGTTTGCATTGCGTTACAGTATATCAGATGGGGTACAGGGCCGGCGCCGGCCGTTGCTGCCCCAAATGATTTGTAAGCAGGAGGTACAGGCGTGACTGATTTGCCCGGAAAAGACCAGGAAACCCCGCAGGAAGCCCAGGAGCTTTGGAAAATCCAGGAGGCCGACAGTACAAGAGAGACAGAATACGAAGGGGACGGGGACAGAGAAGAAAAGATCCGGGAGATAAGGAGCAATTCCTTCTGGAAAGGAGTGCTGGCAGGCAGTCTGTGTATGCTTGCGTTCTGCGGAATCTATCTGATAATACTGGTGCGGCTGTGGGGCACAGGCGGCGGAGATTCCGGGGAAAGCCGGGGAGCGGAGGTGCTGACCGGCCAGGAGACCCTTGAGAAGCTTTCGGAGGTGGCGAGCCTGCTTGACGCCTTTTACCTGGGGGAAATGGACAGTGAGGAATTGTCCGCCTCTCTTTTCAGAGGGGTTGCAGCCGGGTTGGAGGATGTGTACGCCCGGTATTATACAGAAGAAGAGCTGAATTCGGCCATGGATGACACACAGGGCGCTTACTATGGGATCGGAGCTACTTTAAGCCAGAACATGGAGACGGGAGAGATCCGGGCCGCCCAGATTTACGAAGACAGCCCGGCTCAGCAAGCTGGACTGCAGGAAGGCGACGTGCTTCTGGCCTGCGGCGATGAGGATTTTACGGCTATGGATCTTTCAGAGGCTGTAGCGTGCATAAAAGCCCAGGAGGGAGAGTTTGAGCTTACTGTTTACCGGGAAGAGACGGATCAGGAGCTGACTCTGTCCATCCAGTGCGGCGAGGTGGAGAAGATAACGATTCACACCAGGATGCTCAGCGAGAAGATCGGTTATATGGAGATTCTGGAATTTGACAGAATTACGGTGGAGCAGTTCCGAAACGGTCTGTCAGAGCTTATGCAGCAGGGTATGGAGAAGCTGATTGTGGATCTGCGGGGGAATCCCGGGGGCCTGCTGGACAGTGTGTGTGAGATTATGGACGATTTGCTTCCTGAAGGGCTGATTGTGTACACGGAAGATAAAAACGGAAACCGTGTGGAATATACCTCCCAGGAAGGGCAGCTCTTTGCGGGAGAAATGGCAGTTTTGGTGGATCAGGACACGGCCAGTGCGGCGGAAATTTTTGCCGGAGCCATCCAGGATCATGGGATCGGGACGATTGTAGGCATTCAGACCTACGGCAAAGGCCTTGTGCAGAAGACGTATACGCTCTCCGATGGTTCTGGAATTAAATTCACCACAGAAAATTATTTTACGCCTCTGGGAAATAATATAAACGGAACGGGGATCACTCCGGACGTGGCTTTGGAGGAAGAGACAGAAGAAACGGCAGAGGAAATACAGACGGAAGAGATGCAGACAGAAGAGATACAGACAGAGAGAGAGAAGGCGGATGCTGCTTTGGAGGCGGCCCTGTCTATTCTGGTAGAATAGAGGCCAGGGGAGGAAAATATGGATCAGAGAATGATTTTTTACGAGCGTCTGGGCGAGCTGAAAAACCTTGCCCAGGAGTATGGAAATATACTCTCCAGAAATCAGGTGAGGGAATTTTTTTCGGGGAGCCCGCTGGAGGAGGAGCATTTTGAACTGATTTTCCAATACCTGGAACAGCAGAAGATTCAGGTGGCAAAGGACGACCAGGAAGCCATCCAAGTCCGCCGGGAGCAGGAGGGAGGCAGCAAAAGCCTGAGGCTTTATCTGGAAGAGCTGGAGAAGCTGGGCGAAGGAGGGGAAGGGCCCTCTGCGGAGGTGTTTGCCAATGCGGCTTTCGGGGACGAAGACGCCAAAAAAGAACTGATAGAATGGTATCTGCCCTTTATCTGCAGTCTTGCGGGAGAAAACGAGAGCCCGGACATTCCGGCCGAGGATTTGATACAGGAAGGAAATCTGGGCCTGCTGATGGCCATTGACGAGCTGGAGGAGCTGGAAAGCACAGCGGCCTACCAGGCTTTCCTTTTAAACCGGATCAGCCAGGCCATGGAACAAGCCCTTTCCTGGGACAAAAAAGAAAAAGAATTCGGGCAGGAGATAGCAGGCAAAGCAGACCGCCTGCACCGGGCAGCCAGGGATCTTGAGGAAGAACTGGAGCATAAGGTGTCTGTGGAGGAGCTGTCTGCTTTTCTGGATATTCCTCTGGAGGAAATCCAGGATCTTATGCGGATGTCCGCCGACCAGATTGGGATGAAAGAAGAAAAATAAGCGAGGAGGCTATGAAATGAAAAAAACAAAAATCATTTGTACGATGGGACCGAACGCAGATAACAGAGATACGCTGCTGGAGCTGGCAAAAAATGGGATGGATATTGCCAGGTTCAATTTCTCTCACGGAGACCATGAGGAACAGAAAGCGAGAATGGATCTTTTAAAGAGCGTCCGGCAGGAAGTTAAAAAACCGATCGCAATTCTTCTGGATACAAAGGGACCGGAGATCCGCACGGGACTTCTGGCAAACGGAGGAAAGGTTACGCTCCGGGAAGGGGAGAGTTTCACCCTAACCTCGGAAGAGATCCTGGGAGACGAGACCCGTGTCAGCCAGACTTATGCCAACCTGGCAAAGGATGTAAAGCCGGGAGACAGGATTCTCATTGACGATGGCCTGATCGGACTTACGGTGGAAGAGATCCATGGCTGCGAGATCGTCTGTAAAGTATTAAACGGCGGTGAGCTTGGACAGAGAAAGGGCATCAATGTGCCCAACGTAAGCGTAAAGCTTCCGGCTATCACCCAGAAGGACAGGGAAGATATTATCTTCGGTATTGAGCAGGGGATTGATTTTATCGCCGCTTCCTTTGTACGGGATGCGGATGCCATCAAGGAAATCAAGCAGATCCTTAAGGATCACAACGCTTCTCATATAGACGTAATTGCTAAGATCGAGAACAGCGAGGGAATTCACAATATAGACAGGATCATCAATGCGGCCGACGGCGTTATGGTGGCCAGGGGAGATATGGGAGTGGAGATTCCTGCCTATGAGGTTCCCCATGTCCAGAAGACCATTGTAAAAAAATGCAATGAAAAATACAAACCTGTCATCATTGCCACCCAGATGCTGGACTCCATGATCCGCAACCCCCGTCCCACCCGGGCAGAGGTGACGGACGTGGCTAATGCGATCCGGGAAGGCACGGATGCCATTATGCTCTCCGGGGAGACTGCCATGGGGAAATATCCTCTGGGAGCTCTTAAGATGATGGTTCAAATTGCTGAATCTACGGAGCAGTACCTGGATTATGACTCCATGCCGGATTATAAAATGTTAAAGGGAGATGCAAATGTGTCAAATGCTGTGGGAGTGGCAGCGGTGAACACGGCTGCCTACGTACAGGCGAAATGTATTGTGACGCCTACCGTTTCCGGGCAGACCGCGCGGCTGATGTCTCATTTCCGCTCTCCGCTTCCCATTTATGCGGTAACGCCCAATGAATGGGCCCAGAGGAAGATGCAGCTTTACTGGGGGGTTACGCCCCTGAGAGGTTATCAGGAAGACAGTACGGAACACATCATTTCCCACGCCATGTATGTGGTGAAAAGAGAAGAGTATGTACAGGCCGGAGATATCGTGGTATTTACAGCAGGAGACCCGGCTACCAATATCGTAAAGGGCAAAGGCGCCATGACCAATATGATGCATGTAATTCAGGCAAAATAAAGGTTTGGCCAGGAATAAGACAAAAGAGCGAGGCTGCCGGAATTATGAAAGATTCCGGCAGCCTTTGAAATCTTAATAATTTATTTTGAATATGGACAGGGGTTTTCTGGTATAATAACCGCACAGCGGTTATTATACCAATGCATATCGCTTTCTGCACACAGTGCAGAAAGCCGGGGGCTTTAAAGCGGCCGAATGCCGCTTGGCGAAATCAAAGACCCTGATGCAAGCATACGGGGTATCAAGCTAGCAGCGATGCAAGCATCGGGGTATTTGACCCTCGCGGCGTTCGCCAAATGGACGCGCTAGCGCGTCCGCTTGGCTCACTGCCCGCGGGAATAAAATACTGACAGGGGGTACAGTAATGTATAATATACTTGTGTGCGATGACGACAGAGAGATTGTGGATGCCATAGAGATTTATTTAATGCAGGAAGGTTTCCGTGTGCTGAAGGCCTATAATGGGCTGGAGGCTTTGGAGATTCTCAAAAAAGAGGAAGTGCATCTCCTGGTTCTGGATCTGATGATGCCGGAGATGGACGGTATACATGCTATCATGAAAATAAGGGAAGAGAGCAGCATTCCCATCATTATCCTTTCCGCAAAGACCCAGGACAACGATAAGGTGCTGGGGCTGAACCTGGGAGCGGACGATTATGTGGCCAAGCCCTTTAACCCGCTGGAACTGATCGCCAGAGTAAAATCTCAGATCCGCCGGTATACGAATTTCGGGACCATAAAGGAAGAGCCCGATGAAAAGATATACAGCACCGGGGGATTGGTCATCAATGACGACCGCAAGGAAGTAACCGTGGATGGGGAACCGGTGAAGCTTACCAGGATTGAATACAATATCCTTCTCTTTCTGGTACAGAATAAGGGAAAAGTTTTTTCCATTGAACAGATTTATGAGCATATCTGGAAAGAAGAGGCTTACGGCGCAGATAACACGGTGACGGTACATATCCGCCATATCCGGGAGAAGATTGAGATTGATCCCAAGAATCCCAAGTACCTGAAAGTGATCTGGGGAATCGGCTACAAGGTGGAGAAACTATAAAAGCTTTTTGGAAACGGATATAAAGGAAGGGATGAAGTGGGAAGGCTGATTTATAAAAAATGGGCGAAAGCGCTTCTGATTATTCTGCAGACGGCTGCGGCCTGCCTGTTTGTTTTCAATGTATTCCGAATCGGATTTTGGCTGGAGGATTCCTTCAACCTCAAGGAGCTCTCCAGGAAGTATGAGGAGTCGGAGGTCTTTCTGGGAACGGTAAATAATATTATTGCCGATAAGATCCGGGGCCAGCAGAATCTGGAGCTGTTCGAGGAGGGTGGAGAGTTTTTCGGAAAGAGAGAAATCGATATCCAGTCTTATGGGGATGACCAGGAAGCAGTTCAGGATCTGAACACTACGTATCTTCTGGAGGATCTTCTGACCTTCTGCGAAAATGGAGGGAGGGAAGCGCTCCACAGCGCCATCGCCTTAGCCCAGGAACAGGAGCAGAGTACGGGACAGGAAGCCGGAGAGCTGCTCTCGGAGCAGGCCTATACTCTGGAGACGATTCTGCCTATTACCGGGATTCCCCTTACCGAATGCTCCAGGTGGTACTCGGATTCCGCCTCTTTTCTGCTGCGGATGTACGTGAAGCTGGACGAGGTGTGCCAGGATGTCTGGGAACGGTACGAAGAGTATCAGATGGTGCAGGATGAGACCTGGTCCCCTGATGCCCCCAGCAACCTGCGCTACTGTATTGAGGATACGGCCACTGGCAAATTGTATACAAATATGGACGTGATTTCCTTTGACGAGGCTTCTTATGTTTTGAAAAGAGAGAAAGGGTTTGTGCCTCTCTATGAGGGCGAGAGAAGCTTTAATATCATGGTGGCTAATCCAGACAATGTCCTGAATGAGGAGGCGGCGGACTGGTTTATGACGAACCGCTTTGTAGACACCAATGAAAAAGTGTTTCTGGCTGTGAATCTGTCCTACCCTGCGGATGATGTGCTGCAGGCCCTGGCAGAGTATTATTCCGGCAGGGGAGGGATCGTCTGGACTTCTATTTTTGTGTCCGGAGGCTGTCTGGTGTTTATGCTGGCGGGTTTCATTCTTTCCCTTTTGAGCGCCGGGTGGAAGGAGGGGCGGCTGACGCCTGTTCTGCTGCGGACAGACAGGATCCCCACGGAGGTAGCTCTGGGAATTTATCTGATCGCAGGCACTATCTTTCTGATTTACTTCTTTTCCATAGAGAGCTGGGGCTCAGTGCTGTACGGCGCTGACGGCTATCCCTTTGGGACGGCTTTGGCTGTAAGCTATCTCATTTTTTTGAGCGGCTGCCTCAGCCTGGCGAGGCGTATCAAGAGCAGAACGCTTTGGTCAAACAGTGTATGCCGTATGCTGGTAAAGACGTGGCGGCAGGTTCGTTCCGCCAGGATGATCTCAGGCTTAGTGCTTTTCGTTTACGTCATATTCTTTGCCCTGAATTTTCTGTTCCTTCTCCGCTTCAGAAAGACAGGGGTGCTTTTGGTGCTGATCATGGACATGGTAGTTCTGCTCTATCTTCTGCGGGATATGGTGGGAAAGCAGAGCGTGTGGGAAGGCATCCATCAGATTTCCCAGGGGGATTTGTCCTATAAAATCGACATATCTGCCCTTCAGGGGGAGACGTATGAGATGGGAAAGGCCGTCAATGAGATGGGGGATGGCCTGCAGAAAGCCGTGGACGCTATTGTGAAAAATGAACGGCTGAAGGCGGAGCTGATCACGAATGTTTCCCATGACATTAAAACGCCCCTGACCTCTATTATCAACTATGTAGATCTTCTCAAGAGGGAGAACCTTCCGGGGGAGCGGGCGGCGCACTATCTGGAGGTTTTGGAGCAGAAATCCCAGCGCCTGCGGCAGCTTACGGAGGATCTGGTGGAGGCAAGCAAGATCAGCTCCGGAAACATAGAGCTGCACATGATGCGGATGCAGTTTCAGAGCATGATTTCCCAGGCTATGGGAGAATTTGAAGAACGTCTGGAAGAAAAGCAGCTTAGAGTCCATGCGGACTTCTCAAAAGAAGCTGTCTATATTCAGGCGGACGGCCGTCAGCTCTGGAGAGTGCTGGAAAATCTTCTGGGAAATATCTGCAAGTATGCAAGGGAAAACACTTCCGTGGAAGCGGTTCTCTCCTGCGGCCAGGGGAGGGCAGTGTTCACCCTGAAAAATATATCCCGGGATGCCATTACGGTGGAAGCCCAGGAGCTGAGCGGCAGATTCGTCAGAGGCGATAAAAGCCGTACCACAGAAGGCAGCGGGCTGGGACTGTCTATTGCCCAGAGTCTTACGGAGCTGATGGGCGGAGTTTTCCGGCTTCAGGTGGAGGGAGAAGAGTTTTCTGCCATTTTAGATTTTCCTGTCTGTGAAGAAGAACAAAAGGAATAGAAAAACACGCAGAACCCAGGGATCTGAACTGTTACGAAAATGTCTGAAATTTGTATGAAATTTCGGGTGAATCCGTTGACAGGAGGGGATTTCGGGGGTAAAGTTTGAAATACAGACAACGGCAGCCTCATACAGGAGGCAGCTATGAAGGGAAATGAGAGGTAAGAATATGAAGGAACGGTTTATTCGGTTTATGAGCGGCAGATACGGAGCGGATCAGCTTTCCAGATTTATGCTGGCGGTCTGTTTTTTGTGCCTGATCCTGAACTTATTTACAGGTACATATATTCTGTACGTGGCGGCGCTGGCCATTTTGGTGGTGTGCTATTTCCGTATGTTTTCCAGGAATCTGGCCAAGAGAGATGCGGAGAACCAGCAGTATCTGCGCCTGAAGGAGAAATTTCTCTCTATATTTAAGCGCAGCTTTTGGGAGGAGAAAAAGGCATATCACATCTATAAATGCCCTTCCTGCGGACAGAAGATCAGAATTCCCAGAGGAAAAGGGAAGATCTGCATCACCTGCCCCAAGTGCAGAAATGAATTCGTGAAAAAGAGTTGATGGAATGTTTGGATATATACGTGTAAATGAACAGGAGCTGAAGATTCGGGAATATACGGCATACCGCAGCTATTACTGCGGATTATGCCGTAATTTGCATATGCGGTATGGACGTACGGCCCAAATGATGCTAAACTATGATTTGACCTTCCTGGCACTTCTCCATACGGGCCTGTATGAACCGGAGACAGAAAAAACCAGGAAGAGGTGTATCCTCCACCCGGTCAGAAAGCATGACAGTGTGGAGAATGAAGCGGTGTCCTATGCTGCTGATATGACTGTGCTGCTCTCCTACCAGAAGCTTCTGGACGATTGGAGAGACGACAGAAAGTATCCCCAGAGGGCCGCTGCGGGAATTTTAAAGAAAGATTATGAAAAGCTGCGGGAACAGTACCCAAGACAGGCAGAAGCCGTGGAGAAGAATATCCGGCTTCTTTCACAGGCGGAGCAGGAGAATACGGACGACATCGATTACGTTTCGGGACTGACAGGAAAATTCCTGGAAGAGATTTTCGTTTGGAAGGAGGACGCCTGGGAAACGGATCTGCGCAGGATGGGATTTTTCCTGGGTAAATTTATCTATCTGCTGGATGCCGTGGAGGATGTGGATAAGGACAGAAAGAAAGGAAATTATAATCTGTTCTTAAAATGGGGAGATCTCTGGCAGGAGGATCGGGAAAAAGAGCTGCGGGAAATGCTTACGTCCATGATGGCGGAGGCTTCCAGGAGCTTTGAGAGACTTCCTATCCTGGAGAATGCCGGCATACTGAGAAATATTCTGTATTCGGGCGTCTGGTGCAGATATGTACAGCTTCAGGAGGCGGGCACCAGAGACGAGAAGAAAGGGAAAGCGTCACGGGAGGAAGTATGAAGAATCCATATGAGATATTGGGAGTACCGGAAAATGCGTCGGAGGAAGAGATAAAAAAAGCCTATCGGGCGCTGAGCAGGAAGTATCATCCTGATGCAAATATTAATAATCCGAATAAAGAAAAAGCAGAAGAAAAGTTTAAGGAGATCCAGCAGGCATATCAGCAGATTATGGAGGACCGGGAGCGGGGAACATCAGGAAGTTCTGGTTCTTATTCTCAGGAATACGGCGGCTACGGTGGCTACGGCGGTTTCGGAGGCTTTGGAGGTTTTGGCAGCTATGGCGGTTTCGGCGGCTATGGTTCCGGACAAAGCCGGCAGGCGAACCGGACAGAGACCGATGTGCGCCTGCAGGCGGCGGAGAACTATATACGGAACCAGTATTTTTCGGAGGCCCTGAATGTCCTTGCGGGCATTGAAGACAGGACGGCCAGGTGGTATTATTTAAGCGCTCTGGCGAACTCTGGCCTGGGAAATAACGTGCTGGCCAAGGACCATGCCAGGAGGGCGGCCAATATGGAGCCGGGAAATTTTCAGTACCGGCAGTTGGTTCAGCAGCTTGAGCAGGGAGGGCAGTGGTACCAGAGCAGGGGGGAGGCCTATGGAAGTCCCTTCTCAGGAGGCGGCGACTGGTGCATGAAGCTCTGCGCCCTGAACTTGTTTTGCAACTGCTGCTGCGGAAGAGGCATGTTCTGCTGTTAGGAGGACGTTTGTGTTATAACGCCATAAGAGGTTCATAAAAGACATTTCAGTCATATACAGGAGGAGAAAAATGAGCGATTATCAGATTGAGACAAAATGTATCCAGTCAGGCTGGCAGCCTGAAAACGGAGGCCCCAGGATGCTTCCCATCTACCAGAGCACAACCTTCAAATACGATACCTCAGAGCATATGGGGAAGCTTTTTGACCTGGAGGAAGAAGGATACTTCTACACCAGACTCCAAAATCCCACCAACGATGCTGTGGCCGCCAAGATTGCGGATCTTGAGGGCGGGGTGGCTGCGATGCTCACCTCATCCGGGCAGGCTGCCAATTTCTATGCGGTATTTAATATCTGCGAGGCGGGAGAGCATGTGATCTGCGCTTCATCCATCTACGGCGGAACCTTTAACCTGCTGGGCGTTACCATGAAGAAGCTGGGGATCGAGTGTACCTTTGTGGATGTGGACGCACCGGAGGAAGAGCTGGAGAAAGCCTTTAAGCCAAACACAAGGGCTGTCCTGGCGGAGAGCATTGCGAATCCGGCGCTGGTGATCCTGGATATTGAGAAGATGGCAAGGCTGGCCCACTCCCATGGTGTGCCGCTGATCGTGGACAACACCTTTGCCACTCCTGTGAACTGCCGTCCTTTTGAGTGGGGGGCGGACATTGTGACGCACTCTACCACCAAGTATATGGATGGCCATGCTATGCAGGTGGGAGGCGCCATTGTAGACAGCGGAAACTTTGACTGGGAGGCATACGGAGACAAGTTCCACGGCCTTACCACTCCGGACGACTCCTACCACGGCATTATTTATACAAAGAAGTTTGGGAAAAAAGCATATATCACAAAGGCCACCTCACAGCTTATGCGGGATCTGGGCTCCATTCCCTCTCCCATGAACTGCTTCCTGCTGAATGTAGGTCTGGAGACGCTGCCGCTGCGCATGGAGCGCCACTGCTATAACGCCCAGAAGGTGGCGGAATTTCTGCAGGCCCATGAGAAGGTGGCCGCTGTGAACTACGCAGGGCTTCCCGGGGACAAATATCATGAGCTGGCTAAGAAGTATATGCCAAAGGGAACCTGCGGCGTGATCTCCTTTGAACTCAAGGGCGGCAGGGAGCCTGCCGTACGCTTTATGGATTCCTTAAAGCTTGCTTCCATTGTCACCCATGTGGCGGATGCCAAGACCTGTGTTCTGCATCCGGCAAGCCATACCCACCGTCAGTTAAATGACCAGCAGCTTAAGGAGGCAGGAATTTCTCCGGGAATGATCAGGCTCTCTGTGGGAATTGAAAATGTTCAGGATATTATTCAGGATTTGTCCCAGGCTTTAGAGCAGGCTTAAAGTCTTTAATTAAGAAATGCCAGTTCCTATAAATGTTGGAGCTGGCATTACTTTTAACTGCGCAGCAGGAAAGGAGGTGCGGAATGCGTTTTATGCATATTGCGGATGTGCATCTGGGGGCTATGCCCGATGCAGGGGCCCCCTGGTCTGGAAGCCGGGGGAAAGAGCTCTGGGAGACTTTCGAAAAATGCATGGGGGAGGCCAGGGCCAGGAAGGTGGATCTTCTTTTAGTGGCGGGGGATTTGTTTCACCGTCAGCCTAGAGTCAGGGAGCTTCAGGAGGTGAACGCTCTTTTTTCTTCTCTGTCCGGGACCATCGTAGTCCTGATGGCAGGGAACCATGATTATCTGAAGCCTTCCTCTCCCTACTGGGATTTTCCCTGGAGCGAAAATGTGGTCTGCCTATTTGAGGATCAGTGTGAGAAGATACGGCTGCCGGAATTGAGAACGGAAGTTTATGGCTTCAGCTACCATCAGCAGGAGATTACAGCCCCCCTTTACGATTCCATTCAGGCAGGGCCGGGAGACTATTTCAAGATTCTTCTGGCTCACGGGGGAGACGCCCAGCACATCCCCATGAATAAAGAAAAACTGATGAAAGCCGGTTTTGACTATATTGCCCTGGGACACATCCACAAGCCCCAGGTCTATATAAAAAACCTGGCTCTGTACGCAGGAGCCCTGGAGCCTGTGGATCTAAACGATACGGGGCCTCACGGCTTCATTCTGGGGGAAACCTTTCGGAAAAAGGTAAAGCTGACCTTTGTGGAGCTGGCGGGGCGTCAGTACCGCCATGAAGAGATTGAAGTGACGCCGGAGGACACAGCCTTCTCCTTGAAAAATAAAATCCAGGAGAGAATCCGCCAGGAGGGCGGGCAGCATATGTATAAAGTTGTCCTGAGGGGACAGAGAGATCCGCAGTTTTTGCCGGAGTGGGAGATGTACAAAAAATGCGGACGTATTCTGGAGATTCAGGATAAGACCACGCCGGCTTTCCCTATTGAGGAACTGAGAAGGAAGTATCAGGGGCAGTTGGTGGGGGATTTTATTGAAAGCTTCGGGGAAGAACCTCAGGAGATTTTAGAGAAGAAAGCCCTGCAGTACGGTTTGGAGGCCCTCCTGGCAGACCTGAGGTGATAAACAGCTCTTTTAGGGCGGGAGAGGAATTGTGAGTGAGATGGAGATTCTCGACATTACGGTAAAGCATTACGGAAAGTTTGAAAATTACAGGATGGCCTTCCGTCCTGGCATGAATATCATATGCGGGGGAAATGAGGCGGGGAAGTCTACTCTGCATTCTTTCCTTCGGGCCATGCTGTTCGGACTGCCAAGAGGACGGGGGAGAGCTGCACGCACAGATGAGTACCAGCTTCGGCAGCCCTGGGAGAATCCCGGGTACTTTGCTGGAGAGATGCGTATCCGGGAGGCGGGAGATATTTACAGGATCCAGAGGGATTTTTCAGGGCATGGACAGCCCCTGACTGTAGTCTGTGAGACAAAAGAAAGGGAGCTGGAGGCCCCTCAGGAATTTCTGGCTCAGATGCTGGCAGGCATGAGAGAGGCGGCTTTCTGCAATACCATCTTTGTCTCTCAGGCCGGCGCCAGGACGGATGAAGGACTGGCGGAGGAGCTGCGCAGCTTTATGGTGAACTATGAAAATTCTCTGGATGAGCGTCTGGATGTTACTGGAGCCCTGGACAGGCTGAGGAAGAGGAAAAAGGGATTTGAGCAGAAGAAAAGGCAGGAGGAAGAGCTTTTGGACGCCAGGATCCAGAAGTGCCAGACAGAAGGAGAATATATACGGAGAGAGATCAGCAGGCTGAAGCAGCAGGTTCATCCCACAGGCGAGCAGGAGACGGAGGCGGAGGAAAGCACCGGGTTGTCCGGGGGCGGCAAAGCAGGAAATGCGGCCAAGGCTCTTCTGGCGGCAGGAGGGATGCTCTCCTTTGCAGGGGCCGTCTTTCTGGATTCTATGGTGGTGCATATCTTCCTCGGGATATCGGGGCTGGTGTTTTTTGGATTTTTCTATCTGGCATGGCGCCTTTTGAGGGAACCAAAAGAGGAAGCCCGGGAGGAAAGAACCCAGAGAGGACGGGAAGTCTGGAAGCAGGAGCGGCTGTGTGAAGAGATCCGCAGCCGTGAGGAAGCATATCAGAAGCTGCAGAATGAGCTGGAGGCCCTCTACCAGAGATATACGGCTTTGGACGGTCTGCAGACAGAGATCGACGCCCTGGATCTTGCGATCCAGCGAATCTGCGAACTTTCCATGGGAATCTATGAGCGATCAGGGGGTACCTTAAATGACAGGGCGTCCTCCATTCTCTCTGCCCTTACCAGAAAAAAGTACCAGAGGATTACCATAGACGATACCCTGGAGGTAAGGGTGCATACCAGAGAGCGGATTCTCAGGCTCTGGCAGCTCAGCTACGGCACGATGCAGCAGATCTATTTTTCCCTGCGCATGGCGGCGGGAGAGCTTTTTGCCGGGGAGAAAAATCTGCCCCTGATTTTAGACGAGCCTTTTGCCATGTATGACGACGCCAGGACCAGGGCTGCCCTTAAGTGGCTGAACGGCTGCGGCCGACAGGTGATTCTGTTCACGTGCCAGAACCGGGAAGAGGCTTTTCTGAAGGAAATCCGCTCGGCCCGGTAAAGAGTGGAATGGATCATAAAAGAAAAAGCGAGGAAAACGAATGATTAAAATAGGATGTCACTTATCATCGTCCAAGGGATTTCTGCATATGGGAAAGGAGGCTGCTTCTATTGGGGCCAATACCTTTCAGTTTTTTACAAGAAATCCCCGGGGCAGCAAGGCGAAAGCCATAGACCCTGAGGATGTAAAGGCTTATCTGGAATTTGCCAAAGGACAGGGGATTGGGGAGATAGTAGCCCACGCCCCCTACACTCTGAATCCCTGTTCCGCTAAGGAAGAGACCAGGGAATTTGCCCTTCAGACTATGAGGGACGATCTGGAGCGCATGGAGTATCTGCCGGGAAATTATTATAATTTCCATCCGGGAAGCCATGTGGGACAGGGAATCGAAAAAGGGATTTCACTGATTGCCCAGACGCTCAACGAGATTCTCACACCTGGACAGAGGACCACAGTCCTTCTGGAGACTATGGCGGGAAAAGGCTCAGAGGTAGGCAGCCGCTTTGAAGAGCTGGAAAGGATTCTGGAGCTGGTGGAGTGTCCGGAACTGGTGGGAGTATGTTTGGACACCTGCCACGTTTACGATGCCGGATATGACATTGCAGGGGATCTGGAGGGAGTACTGAATACCTTTGACCGGGTTATCGGACTGGAGAAGCTGAAAGCAGTTCATGTAAATGATACCAAGAACCCCATGGGAAGCCATAAAGACCGTCACGAAAAAATCGGCGAAGGCTTCCTGGGACTGGAAGCTCTTCGCCGGACCGTACATCATCCGAAGCTCTGCGGCCTGCCCTTCTGCCTGGAAACGCCCAATGAGCTTGCAGGCTATGAGGCAGAGATCCGTCTTCTTCGTCAGAAAGCATAGTGTTTACGGAGTCTGGTTTCTTTTATTTTTCTTTGCAAGAAAATTGTTGATGCGCCCTGTGGGATTGAGAAGGTCACTGATGGATCCATCGTGATTCAGAGTATCAATCAGCAGGGCGATATATTTGCTCATATCACAGCCGGTATAGTAAGGTTTCTCAAGAAGTTCCGGCCTCTGATAGATTAAGTTCGTGGTAAGCATGGAATAGAAAAGTCCCTGCTGGTATGCATCGTCAAATTTCTTCAGGCCGTTGGTAAACAGGCCGAAGGTGGCGCAGATGAAGATGCGGGATGCATGGCGGGATTTCAGCTCCTTTGCCACTTCCAGGACACTGTCTCCGGAGGAGATCATATCGTCCAGAATCACAACATCCTTTCCGGCTACGTCGGAGCCCAGAAACTCATGGGCTACGATGGGATTGCGGCCATTTACAATATGTGCATAATCCCGCCGTTTATAAAACATTCCCATATCCAGGCCCAGGAGGTTGGCCATATAGATTGCACGTTTGGCCCCGCCCTCGTCCGGGCTGATGATCAGCAGCCGGTCCGGGGAGATTTCCAGGTCGGGGGCGGCCCGGAACAGCCCTTTGATGAACTGATATACAGGAAGGATGGTCTCAAAGCCGTGAAGAGGGATGGCGTTCTGCACCCTGGGATCGTGGGCGTCAAAAGTGATAATATTGTCAACCCCCATCTTTACAAGCTCCTGCAGGGCAAGGGCGCAGTCCAGAGACTCCCGGCCGTTCCTTTTGTGCTGACGGCTCTCATAGAGGAAAGGCATGATCACGTTGATGCGGCGGGCTTTTCCGCCCACGGCTGCGATCACCCGCTTCAAATCCTGGAAATGGTCGTCTGGAGACATATGGTTCTTTATCCCGAACATAGGATAAGTCAGGCTGTAGTTGCATACATCCACCAGAATATAAAGGTCGTCCCCACGGACGGAATCGTGAATGATACCTTTGGCTTCTCCTGAACCAAAACGGGGTACTGCGGCTTTCACCAGATAGGAATCCCGGGCATAGTGCTGAAGCAGAGGACTGTTTCTGTGCTCATGCTCCCTCTCCCTGCGCCACTGGACAATATGGGTGTTGATCTTTTCACCCAGTACCTCACAGCTCTTCAGGGCGATAATGCCAAGCTCACCTACGGGAATCGTTTCAAGATTACGTTCAAAAGCAGACTGAAATTCCATGGTGCAATTTTTCCTCCATTTGTTGATTTTATAGATAAATAGGGTTTTTGAGTCTCTGTAGTCACGTTTAACGTTTTGTTTGTTCGGGTGGGACTAGCCCATTGCTGAACAGTGTATATGTTACCACAAAAAAATGTCAGGTCAAGTCCTGAAGTTTTTTCTGTATGCGGATATCGTCCCCAATCAGCTTCAGCATCGTGTAGTTGCTGGAGATTCTGGAAAAGATCCGTTCAGAATACGTCTCAGCAAAGGTCTCAAGAGAGAGATTAGTAGAGATTAAAGCGCTCTTCCTTCTGAGAATCCGCTCATTCAGTACGAAAAAAAGCTGTGAGGTGACGAAAGCATTGGTCAGCTCTGTTCCCAGGTCATCGATAATCAAAAGGTCACACTGAAAAATATGTTCTTCCAGCTCAGAATTACCTTCCTCTACCCGGCCAAAGGTATTTTGCGCAAACAGCTCAAAAAGCCGGAAGGAGGAAAAATATAGAACAGAATGAGTAGTCTCAATCAGCTCTTTAGCGATGCAGTGGGAGAGAAAAGTCTTGCCAAGTCCCGTATCCCCGTACAGAAAGAGATTCTGAAAATCAGAATCAAAGTCCCTGACAAAGTTCCGGCATGCGGTCAGGGCACGTCCGGCGGTCTGTCTTGCGCTTTGGCCGGTGACAGGATCTTTAAGGGAGGGGGAGTAGTATTCCAGGGAAAAGGCAGAAAAATTTTCTTTCTCCAGGACCTCCCGCAGATTGGACTGCATGTACAGAAGGTCTATGGCTTTCTGCAGAAAGCAGTGACACTTCTTTGATCCCACGTACCCGGTATCCTGGCAGTCAGGGCAGCGGTAGCGGGGCTCAAGATAATCGGAAGGATAACCGGCTTCCCTGAGAATCTCTTTTTTACGTGCAGAAAGCTCTGCCAGCCTGGAACGCAGCCTGGATTCAGAGCTTTTGGAAGATGGATCGCCGCCAAGAAGAGCCCTGGCGCAGGAGCAGCTCTCAGATGAAATGCGCCGGTCAATCTGATGAAGTTCTGGAAGATGGTCGTAAGCCTCTTTCGTCCTGTCAGAAAGCTCCTGCTGGTTCTTGAGCTGCTGTCTGTAATAATCCCGCATAATTTCATTGTATTGTATATTTGTCAGTCCCATTCTCTACCTCAGTGATTTAATAGCTGCTTTTCTAGCTGGCCGTAATCATAATCTCTCTGAGAAAAATTATGAAAACGATTTGTGGAGGCGGATCTTGCAGGTTCCCGCTTGGGAGCGGATTTCAGCGACTGCTGCTGTGCCTTGCGTTTTTGGTCCAGGGCGCTGATATCTGCCAGGGAGGAAACCTTTTTCTGGTGCCAGTCCTCAAGAATTTTATTGGCATACTGAAAATTCGGCTCATGCGTCTGCCGCACCGTGCGGCGGCAGGCCTCCAGAATAATCTCAACAGAGAATCCCAGGCCGTCAAGCCAGCGGGACATCATCTCCTGCTCAAAGGCAGCCGGCCCCCGTCCTTTGATGCCAAAGGCATTTAAAATTGTAAAATAGTTTTTGTTGTAAAGGTTTGTCTCTTCTTTTGCCTGCAATACGGTAGAAATGCCGGCCTCCGCCCAGGAGAGAGCTACCTTGCGCATATAATGGCGGCTGGAGGAACCTTTGGAAATACAGTATTCCAGCAGATACTCAATGAGATCCGAAGAGAATTTTAAGGAATCATAGTAATAAATAAAATCACTTTGCTCGGAGGAAGACAGAGGACGCTGCAGATACTGTTCGGCAATAAAAAATAACTGCCGGATTTCCTTTTCCTGAGACAGTTCCGCTATCCTGGCTGGCGTGGGGGCACTGTTTTCTTCCTTTGGAGCTGCGGGCCGTGAGGTCGCAGGCCTGGAGGGGGATTCTTCAGAGGGCATTTCCAGAGAGATCTCCTTAAGGTTCTCCTGCCTGTCGTAGGAAAGGCGCAGCAGCCCCAGCTTTTCCCAATAGGTAAGGGCCCGCCGGATGTCTTTTTCTGTGTGGTCGAAGATATCGGCAATAGAAGAAAGCGACAGATCCCGGCCGGTTCCGGCGCAGCGCAGCAGATACAGGTATACTTTTACAAATTCACCATTGGCATGGGGCATGTATCGGTCGATAAATTCGTTCTGAATCAGGGTCGCCCCGGAAGAGGCGGCTGTATGTATTTTCATGTACTTCACTCCCAGTTTGTTCTTGGGCTTAGTATAGCATAATTCCCTGAAAATGAGAATAGGAGAATCGCAGGAGACTTATGACGGGAGAGCGGCAGGAGGGAATGTGGATAATGTGGATAAATAGTTGACAATAACGGTTGGGGGTCTTTAAAAAGCACGTATTCTGTCGGATTTTGTGTCTATGTTATGTAAATCAACTATCCACAAAAAAATCCACATGCTTTCACAGAAAAAATGTGAATAAACATGTGGATAATGTGGATAACTTACTGCCCAAGAAGGGATTCGCCTATTTTTACTACATCTCCAGCCCCCATAGTTATCAACAAATCACCGGGCTGGCAGTGTTGAAGAAGAAAATTTTCAATTTCGTCAAAAGTGGGGAAATACCATGCCTCTTTTCCAAGCTTTTCCAGCTCCAGACGCAGGGTGTCTGAGCTGATCCCCAGATTATCTGTCTCTCTGGCCGGATAGATTTTGGCAAGGACAACCTTGTCAGCTAGGGAGAGAGCCTCTGCGAATTCTCCCATGAGAGCTTTTGTTCTCGTGTAGGTGTGAGGCTGGAACACGCACCAGATCTGTTTGGCCGGGAATTTTCTGGCGGCCTGGAGAGTGGCTTTGATCTCCGTAGGATGGTGGGCATAATCATCTACGATGGTTACGCCGCCGATCTCGCCTTTCTTCTGAAATCGTCTGTCTGTGCCGGAAAAACTTTTCAGGCCTTTTCCCAGGGCTTCAGGGGAGATGCCCAGCAGGTCGCCTGCTGCCAGGGCCGCAATTCCGTTTAAGATATTGTGCTCTCCGGGCACGGACAGGGAAAAATGTCCCAGACATTTTTCACCTCTGTACAGATCGAACTCCCCGCAGCCGGAATCGTGGTAGGAAACCTGGGAAGCCCGGTAATCCCCGGATTCCAGACCGAAGGTAATGATCCGGCAGGGAAGGTCTTTAAGAAATTCCTCCAGATGCGGGATTCCTTCATATATAATAAGAGTTCCCTCTGCTCCCAAGCGTTCGGCAAAGAGCCGGAAGGAGCGGCGGATATCCTCCAGATCTTTAAAGAAGTCTAAGTGATCCGCATCAATATTCAGGATAATTTCCATTTTTGGGAAAAATTCTAAAAAGCTGTTGGTATATTCGCAGGCCTCCGTGAGGAAATATTGGGAATGGCCGATACGGACATTTCCCTGAATGGAGGGTAAGATTCCTCCTACAGAGACGGTGGGATCCAATTCTCCCTCCATAAGAATATGGGTCAGCATGGAAGTGGTGGTGGTTTTTCCGTGAGTGCCGGCCACAGCCACAGGCATCTCATAATTTTTCATTAACTGTCCCAGGAGCTCCGCCCGGGAGAGCATGGGAATCTGCTTTTGACAGGCAGCTATGTATTCGGGATTGTCAGGGTGGATGGCAGCCGTGTACACCACCACATCCATTTCATCCGCTATATTTTCAGCCTTCTGTCCATAGACGATGGAGGCGCCAAGACCTGAAAGCCAGTCCGTCAGGGGAGATTCTTTGGCGTCTGAACCGCTGACCGTGAATCCCCGTTTCAGCAGGACGGCAGCCAGCCCGCTCATGCTGATCCCTCCGATTCCGATAAAATGAATATGAACAGGACGATTGTAGTCTATCTGATACATTTAGAAAATCTCCTTATCTTTACAAGTTTTTTGTTTTTCTTATTATACCCTCTCCGGGATAAAAATCCAAGAAAAAAAGAAAAAGTTCAAGAATGCCGCCGGCATACCTCCTGCTTTGAGAATAGACTTGTCGAATGAAGCTGAAAATAGTAAAAATATACAAAAATTGATAGAAAAATGCCGACAAAATATCATAACAATTATGTAGTATAAAAAACTAGATCGCATATTTAAACTATTTCTAATAAAAACTAAGAAAAATAAAAGAAAATATTGTAAAATATGTTCACTGTTTTTGGAAGCTGTGGTATAATAATGCAATAAAATATACATCAAGAGGTGATAATGTGATTAAGAAAGAAATGATTGCCATGCTATTGGCAGGCGGGCAGGGAAGCCGACTTGGTGTTTTGACAGCCAAAGTGGCAAAACCCGCGGTAGCATTTGGAGGTAAATACCGCATCATTGACTTCCCACTAAGCAACTGTATCAATTCAGGGATTGATACAGTGGGTGTTCTGACTCAGTATCAGCCGCTGCGTCTGAATACCCATATTGGAATTGGTATTCCCTGGGATTTGGACAAAAACGTGGGCGGCGTCAGCATTCTTCCGCCTTACGAAAAAGTGGGGAAGACAGAGTGGTATACAGGAACTGCCAATGCCATTTATCAGAATCTGGCTTATATGGAATCTTTTAACCCCGATTATGTGCTGATTCTCTCCGGCGACCACATCTATAAGATGGATTATGAGGTGATGCTGGACTATCATAAGGCTCATAATGCGGATGTAAGTATTGCGGTTATGCCGGTTCCTAAGGAAGAAGCCAGCCGTTTCGGCATTGTTGTGGCAGATGAGAGCGGTAAGATCGTAGAATTCCAGGAAAAGCCAAAGGAGCCCAAGAGCAATCTGGCTTCCATGGGGATTTATATTTTCTCATGGCCGATTCTAAAGGAAGCGCTGATTACCCTGGCTGAACAGAGCAACTGCGATTTTGGAAAGCATGTAATTCCTTACTGTCACCAGAAGGGGGAGACCCTGGTAGCTTATGAGTATAACGGCTACTGGAAAGACGTGGGAACCCTTGGCTCCTACTGGGAAGCCAATATGGAACTGATTGATATTATTCCTGAATTTAATCTGTATGAGGAATTCTGGAAAATCTATACCAAAAACGAGATTATACCGCCTCAGTACATATCTGAAGAGGCAAAGGTGGAGCGCTGTCTGATCGGAGATGGGACAGAGATTTACGGTGAGGTGACGAATTCCATCATTGGCTGCGGAGCTGTCATTGAGAAGGGAGCGGTGGTCAAGGATTCGATTATTATGGAGAATGCCGTGATCCGTGAAGGAGCTGTGCTGGACAAGGCGATTGTGGCAGAGAACGCTGAGATTGGCGCCAGAAGCCAGATCGGCACAGGCGAGGAAGCGCCCAACAAGCTGAAGCCTGCCGTATATGCTTTTGGCCTTGCCGTAATTGCGGAAAATACAGTGATACCGCCGGATGTCAAGGTGGGAAAGAATACCGCCGTGGCAGGCGTTACCGTAAGGGAGGACTATCCCGACGGAATTTTGGCCAGCGGGGAGACTTTAGATAAGGCAGGTGATTTGTCATGAGAGCGGTAGGTATGATTTTAGCTGGCGGCAACAGCTTCAGAATGAAAGAGTTATCCAACAAAAGAGCCATTGCGGCCATGCCCATCGCAGGCAGCTTCAGGAGTATAGACTTTGCTTTGAGCAGTATGTCTAACTCCAATATCCAGAAGGTTGCAGTGCTGACCCAGTATAATTCCAGGTCCTTAAACGAACATCTGAATTCCTCAAAATGGTGGAATTTCGGCAGAAAGCAGGGAGGTCTGTTTGTATTTCCGCCTATGGTGACGGCGGACAACAGCTTTTGGTACAGAGGCACGGCGGATGCCATCCATCAGAATCTGGATTTTCTGAGAAACTGCCATGAGCCCTACGTAGTTATTGCTTCAGGAGACGGCGTTTATAAGCTGGATTATTCAAAAGTTCTGGAATACCATATCGAGAAGAAAGCGGACATTACCGTGGTCTGCAAGGATATTCCCGGAAACGAGGATGTGACCCGTTTCGGTGTGGTGAAGATGAATGAGGACAGCAGGATCGTGCAGTTTGAGGAGAAGCCCATGGCAGCCAATTCCCACACGGTCTCCTGTGGAATTTATGTGATCCGCAGACGCCAGCTCATCGAACTGATTGAGAAATCAGTGGAAGAAGGACGCCATGACTTTGTGACGGATGTCCTGATCCGGTACAAGGACGTGAAGCGTATTTACGGGTATAAGATGAAAGAATACTGGAGCAATATCGCTTCTGTGGATTCCTACTACCAGACCAATATGGATTTTCTGAAGAAAGAAGTAAGAGATTACTTTTTCCGTCAGTACCCGGACGTGCATTCCAAGATCGATGATAACCCGCCGGCGAAATACAATCCGGGCAGCGAGGTTAAAAACAGCCTGGTTTCCAACGGATGCATTATCAATGGACGGGTAGAGAATTCCATCATCTTTAAAAAGGTGTTTGTGGGAGAAAATTGCGTTATCAAAAACTCTATTGTATTGAATGATGTGTATTTAGGGGACAATGTTTATCTTGAAAATTGTATTGTAGAGAGCCGTGATACAATCCGTGCGAACTCCCGCCATGTAGGCGAAAATGGTGTTAAAATCGTTATTGAATCCAACGAAAGATATGTCCTGTAAAAGGCAGGACATGTGTCAGGATATTCCAAAACGTCTCTGCAGCAAAAAGGCTGCGGAGGATTAGAATTGCGGTGCAGCAGGCTGCGGGGGGGACGATTGCCGCACAAGGTGCCGTCGGAATCTAAGGAAGAAGATTTTGACTTGCCGCTGCGAGAAAAAATCAGTGGGGGAATGTTGAATGACAATAACAGACGTAAGAGTTCGGAAAATTACGAAAGAAGGAAAAATGAAGGCTGTTGTATCCATTACCTTGGATGATGAGTTTGTGGTGCATGACATTAAAGTGATTGAGGGCGAGAAGGGCTTGTTTATCGCAATGCCCAGCAGAAAAGCTGCAGACGGGGAATACCGGGATATTGCTCATCCCATTAATTCCACTACAAGGGAACGGATTCAGAGTATGATTCTTCAGGAATACGAAAGAGCAGTCGCAGAAGCTCCTGAAGAAGAAATGGAAGCATAGGCTGGAGCCTCCAAGTCCAGCCTGAGGCTTTCCGCCATCTTGATGTATGTCACTTACCGCCATCTGTGCCAGGCACGGATGGCGGGGGAGTGGCGTTTACAAAGATGCGGGGAGCCGTTTTTTTACCCTATGAACTTATTGTAAGGCGCTGCGGTTTTTCAGCAGCGCTTCTTTAATCTGCTCCTGAACCTGACGGCCGATGAATTTCTGCTGTTCCCTGGAGAGTGCGGCCGGATAGATGGGTTCGCCGTATTCAATTATGACGGGCGCGGCCTTTACCCGGGGCAGGTGATCCTCGAAAACAGCGGAAGAATTTACGATGGCCACAGGTACGATGGGACAGCCTGTCTTAGTGGCAATCTTAAAAGAACCTTCATGGAAGGGAAGCATCTCTGCCTCGCTCTGGGCGGATCCCCGGGTACCCTCCGGGAAGATCATCATGGAGATTCCGTTTTTAATATGGTCGATGGCTGTCAGGATCGTCTTCATTCCCTGCTTGATATCTTTGCGGTCCAGGAAGAGACAGTAAAGAAACTTCATCCATCGGGATAGAAGGGGAATCTTTTCCATCTCTTTTTTGGCAATATACCCTGTAAGTCCGGGACAGCGGGCATAGGTAAGCACAATATCAAAATAGCTTCTGTGGTTCCCGATGTAGAGTACAGGCGTATCTGACGGCACCCGGTCTTCACCGATCACGGTCAGACGGATGCCGGAAAGCCGTATAATGACACGGAAAGCCCACTGGACGATGCGGAGAGAACTGATGTCTCTCAGCTTCGGATTAAATTTTCCCAGGATCCACTCCACCAGAAAAACTGGGATGGAGAGGATCAGGAAAAGCACGACAAATAGAACGATCAGTAAAAAGCGAAGCATTGCGGTACTCCTTCTGTATTATCTTCCAAAAAGCTGGGTGGTTTTCAGCAGCCATTCCGCTCTCTCAGGGGTCAAATCCTCTTCCACATAGCGGAAGGCCCAGTTCTCAGCCGCCACTCCCGGGACATTCATCCGGGCCTCGCTGCCAAAGGTCAAAAGATCCTGGAGAGGGAAGATGGCATAGCGGGCAATGGAAGCGAAACAGAAGCGGATAAAGTCAAGGCTGACCAGATTGCCGTCCGTATTTCCGTAGCGCCGGATCCGGTCTTTGACGATTTCAGGCTGCTCCTGGTACCATCCCATAGTAGTATCATTGTCGTGGGTGCCGGTATAACAGATGCAGTTGGGGGTGGTATAAAAATGGGGCACGTAATTTTGGTCCTCCATATTTTCAAAGCCAAACTGCAGCACTTTCATTCCAGGGAAGCCCAGGCTGTCTCTTAAATGTTCTACCTCAGGGGTGATGATCCCCAGATCTTCGGCAAAAATGGGCAGTTTCCCTTCAAAGGCCTTCTCCATGGCCAGAAACAGATCTTTTCCCGGCCCCTTGATCCAGGCGCCGTTGATGGCGGTCTCTTCTTCGGCGGGAACGGACCAGTAGGCCTCAAAGCCCCGGAAGTGATCGATCCGCAGGTAATCGGTCAGGGCAAGCTGGCGGCGGATTCTGGTGATCCACCACTGATACCCGGTCTCTTTGTGGTAGTCCCAGTCGTAGAGGGGATTCCCCCAAAGCTGTCCCGTGGCGCTGAAATAATCCGGGGGAACGCCGGCCACGCAGGTGGGGTGTCCCTTGGTGTCAAGCTGGAACAGTTTTTTGTTGGCCCATACGTCCACGCTGTCCAGAGCTACAAAAATGGGTATGTCCCCGATGATCTCGATTTCTTTTTCGTTTGCGTATTTTTTCAGCTCCAGCCACTGCCTCTGGAACATAAACTGTATGAAGTTGTAGTAGCCGATCTCATATTCCAGCTTTTCGCTCCAGCGCTTCCTCGTCTTTGCATCGGGGCTGATCAGTTCCTTTTCCCAGTCCAGCCACCAGCATCCCTCATGGGCGTCTTTGACAGCCATAAAAAAGGAGTAATCCTCAAGCCAGTCTTTTTCTTCCTCACAGAACTGTTCGTACTCCTCCAGCAGTGTCTTGTCGGGGGTGTGGTGAAAAGCAGCCCAGGCTTTTTTCAGAAGCTCAGTTTTAAAGAGGATGACTTCCCCGTAATCTACTTTTCTGGGATCCCATTGGGGCATGTCCTTAAGATCCTCTTTGGTAAGCAGATGCTCTTCCATTAACTTGGCGGGGCTGATCAACAGAGGCTGTCCGGCGAAGGCGGAGAAACTCTGGTAGGGAGAATCCCCGAAGCCGGTAGGCCCCAGGGGCAGTATCTGCCAGAGATGCTGTCCTGTCTTCTCAAGAAAATCTACAAAATGATAGGCTCCGTCCCCCAGATCCCCGATGCCGTAGGGGGAGGGGAGAGAGGTGGGATGGAGGAGAATGCCGGACATCCGTTCCCTGGGGGAAGAAGATGCGGCGGTGGTTTCCTCATCTGCGGTGGTTAATTTCGTATCCATGAAACTTCTCCTTCTGTATATGTTAGATAGCGCAGCCGTACCAAAGGGCTGCAGATAAAACTATTATACTGAATGAAAAAGAGAAAAACAATAGCAACTATTCATGCATATTTGGAAAAGCCGGAAAATAAAATAAATAGAAAGTTTTGTGTGCCGGGACGGGTGGAAATTATGAAACGGATTCTGGCGGTATTGGGACTGACCGTGCTTCTTCTGCCGGCTCTGTTTGGGTGCGGTAAGAAAGAAGAGAGTGAAAGCGAACACAGTGAAGTGGATTTTGAGGTGGTTCCCAAGGAAGAGCTTCCGAATACTCTGGCAGAGGCAGTGGAAGAAAATAAAAAAGATGAAATCCGTATGACTTATATGGATGGTGAGGATCTGTACCTGGTTCGGGGATACGGGGAGCAGGCCACAGGGGGATACAGTATCTCTGTGCTGGAGTGCTGGGAGGATGAAGAGAGGGTGTATCTGGACACAAGGCTTTTGGGGCCGGAAAATCCAGATGAGATCTCTAAGGATCCATCCTATCCGTATCTGGCGCTTAGAATTGATATGCGGGACAAAGAGGTTGTCATTCAATAAATGGAAAGAAGGGGGAAAAGGCATGGAACTGTTAATGAAAAATATCCATATGTGCCGTCAGGCCAGGCAGGCGGAGGCAGAGGTGACTCTGGATGAGGATTTCAATGTCCCAGACGCAAAGCCGGATGTGGAGATGATCATTCAGAGCAAGGAGCGGGTGGTTCTGGAGGATACCAGAACAGAGAGCGGCAGGATCTATATACACGGGTTTATGGAGGTAAGCATTCTTTACCTGGATGATACCAGCGAGCGGATGCTGCACCGGCTGGATACGAAAATGCCCTTTGATGAAATCATACATATGGAAGGGCTGGAACCAGGAGAAAATGTAAGGATCCGGTATGAGACGGAGGACCTGAACGCAGCCTTGATTAATTCAAGAAAGCTGGCCATCCGGGGACTGTTAAGTTTCAGGGCCTCGGTGGATGAGATTTATGATATATCGGCAGCCGTAGAGACCCAGACCAAGACCAGGATCTGCGAAAAAAGAAAGAAATTGGAGCTCATGCAGCTTGAGGTTCAGAAGAAAGATATTTTAAGGCTGAAAGAGGAATTCCCGGTGCCTTCCAATAAACCGAATATCCGGGAAATGCTGTGGGAAAATATCCGGCTTCAGGGATGCAGGATCCGACTGGAGGAAGGAAGGCTTACGGTGGAGGGCAAGCTTTTCCTCTTCGTCCTCTACAGAGGGGAAGAGGAAGGCGGACCCTGCCAGTGGATGGAGCAGACGATTCCGGTAAAAGGAGAGCTGGAATGCTCTGGCTGCAAAAAAGAGATGGTGCCGGATATCGAAGTTTCCCTGGCCCAGGCGGACCTGCAGCCCAAAGAAGATACAGACGGGGAGATGCGGCTGTTCCACCTGGAAGGAATTCTGGAGCTGGAAATCCGCCTGTACGGAAATGAGGAGGCGGAGATCCTGGAAGACGTATTTTCACCGGAGAAGGATCTGGAGGTGACTGCAGGGGAAGAGACTTACGAAAGCCTGGTAATGCATAATGAATCCAAATGCCGGGCGGAGGGCAGGATACGGATTCAGGCGGCAAAGCCCAGAATCCTTCAGATCTGTCACAGCCATGGAAGCATAAAGGTGGACCAGACGAAAATCGTGCCGGGAGGAATTCGCATAGAGGGCGCCATTCCAGCCGTGATTCTGTATATATCCCCGGAGGACACCATGCCTTTTGCAGTGCTGGAAGGGACGATTCCCTTTACCCATGTGGCGGAGGTGCCGGGAATTACACAGGACTGCCGTTTTACCCTGAACACGGGGCTGGAGCAGCTTCAGGCCACCATGGCTGACAGTGAGGAAATCGAACTGAAAGCTTCTGTAAATCTGGAGATTTTTGCAGTGCGGCCTCAGAAGCAGAGGTGTATTCAGGAGATTCAGGAAAATGAGTATGATCCGGCGGTACTGGAAGCTGTACCGGGGATTACGGGATATATGGTGCAGGAGGGCGATACACTCTGGGAAATTGCCAGGGAGTACTATATGATGCCCCAGCAGATTATGGAGATGAACGGCATGGAGACTCAGGAGCTTCATAAAGGGGAATGCTTGATTCTCATGAAGAACATGGTTACTTTTAATGAAAAGCAGGGATAGGATTACAGCAGTTTTCATAAAAATATAAAATTGCCCTTTCAGGTCATTGACAGAGGGAGAACAGGCAGATAGAATGTATTGTATACAAAATGCATACAAGTACAAGGGTGGAAGAAAGGGATAAGGATTCATGAGAGAACTGAAGCTAAAAGCCATGGCCAAAGTGAATCTTGGCCTGGATGTACTGAGGAAAAGAGAAGACGGATATCATGATCTGAGAATGATCATGCAGAGTATTTATCTGTATGACCGCATTGAGATGAGGCAGTCCAGGGAGCCGGGGATTCGGATTGCCACAAACCTGTATTATCTTCCCACAGGGCCGGAGAATCTGGTCTACAAAGGAGCGGAGCTTCTTATGAAAGAGTTTCAGATCGATTCCGGCCTGGAGATCCGCCTGGAGAAGCATATTCCGGTGGCTGCCGGCCTGGCAGGCGGAAGTTCTGACGCAGCGGCTGTGCTGATTGGGGTCAACCGCATATTCGGTCTGGGCCTTTCCAGAGAAGAGCTGATGGCAAGAGGCGTGAAGCTGGGAGCGGATATTCCCTTCTGCCTTATGCGGGGGACGGCCCTGGCGGAGGGGATCGGAGAGAAGCTTACGAAGCTTGAGAGTGCGCCGCCCTGCCACGTTCTGCTGGCAAAGCCCAAGATCCGTGTGTCTACCAAGTCCGTGTACGGGGCACTGCAGGCCGACAAACTGCCTTTCCATCCGGATATTGACGGGCAGATCCAGTGCATCCGGCAGGGGGATCTGTATGGAATGGCGGAAAAAATGGGAAATGTGCTGGAGACAGTGACGGTGCAGAAGCACCCGGAGATCCAGGCCCTGAAGGACAGCATGGAGAAGATGGGAGCCCTCAAGGCTATGATGAGCGGCAGCGGGCCAACGGTTTTCGGGCTGTTTGACAACCGCAAAGCGGCCCGGGAGGCTTATGAGAGGATCCGCAAGGGAAGCTTGGCAAAACAAACATATCTTACCACCTTTTTTAACTGATTTGAAAGGACAGAAGAGAATATATGGTAGAAACATTTCAATTACAGATGAACGAATATCTCCCCCTGCGGGATGTGGTATTCCAGACTCTGCGGCAGGCGATTTTAAGGGGAGAGCTGAAGCCGGGGGAGCGCCTCATGGAGATCCATCTGGCCCAGAAGCTGGGGGTAAGCCGTACTCCGGTGCGGGAGGCTATCCGCAAGCTGGAGCTGGAAGGACTGGTTCTTATGATACCCAGGAAGGGAGCCGTAGTGGCGGAGATCACAGTGTCTGACCTAGAAGATGTGCTGGAGGTGCGGTCAGCTCTGGAGGAACTGGCCGTCAAGTGCGCCTGCCGAAAGATCACTTCAGAACAGCTCTCTCTGCTTAAGGAGGCCGCGGAAGAGTTTGGGAAATCTCTGAAGGGGCAGGATGTGTCAGCCTGCGCTCAGGCAGATGAGGCTTTTCACGGGGTGATCTATCAGGCTACGGGAAACAGGCGGCTGATGCAGATGCTGAGCAATCTGCGGGAGCAGATGTACCGGTACCGGGTAGAGTATCTGAAGGACCGTCAGTCCCATCAGATCCTTCTCAAGGAGCATCGGGAGATCATGCAGGCTTTGGAGAGAAAAGACGAGGAAGAGGCGGCGAGGATCACTGCCGTACACATTGAGCGGCAGAAGGAAAACATCATCAACACTCTGACGAAGAAGGAATAAAATAGAAAATTTTGCCTATACTAGAGGATATCCTGCAGGATATCCTTTTATTTATCTGGGAAAGTCCTGGGGAGTTACTTCGTGTTTTATGCGGAAAGAAAGGAGACAGAAGATGGAAGAGATTTCCAGACGCCTGGCGGAAAACGAGCAGGTGATCCGTTCCCTGTGCAGGGGCTGCGACGATATTATTCTGCGTCCTATGAATCTTGGCTTTCCCACCCCTGTTTCATGTCTGGCTGTCTATATTGAGTCCGCAGTGAGCAATATGATGCTCCGGGAATCCGTTCTGGGCCAGCTCCTTTCCCATCTCTGGGAGATGGATGCCAAAGGGATCTCTCAGGCTGTGGAGGAAAACGGGCTGGGGATTTCCGATCTGAAAGAGCTTTCCACCATGAAGGAAGCCATGGCTGCTATGCTTGCAGGAAATGCGGTGCTGTTTTTAGACGGATATGGGAAAGCTATGAAAATAGGCAGCAAAGGATATCCGGGAATGGGAGTGGGAGAAGCCCAGTCTGAGAAGGTGCTGCGGGGATCCAGGGAAGCGTTCTGTGACTCCGTGAAGACCAACACGGCTCTGATCCGAAAGAGAATCCGCACCACGGGACTGAAGGTGGAAGAAAATTTCCTGGGGACACGGTCTAATACGGTAGTAGCCCTTGTATATATGGAAGATTTGGTAAGGCCAAAGCTTCTGAATCAGATTAAGGAGGAGATTACTGCGCTTTCCGTGGATTCGGTTATGGACAGCGGCATTCTGGAGCAGCTTACGGGAAGATTTTCCTGGTCGCCTTTTCCAAAATGCCAGGCCACGGAGCGGCCGGACCGAGCCGCAGCGGCAGTACTGGAGGGGAGGATTGCCCTGATCAGCGACAATTCCCCCTCCGCCCTTTTGCTTCCCACCACATTAAACAGCCTCATGCAGACGGGGGATGACTATTATGGGAATTTTGAGATCGCTTCCCTGCTGCGCTGCATTCGGTTTGCGGCTATTTTCCTGGCCTTTTCCCTGCCTGGCTTATATCTGGCAGTGACCGGATTTCATCCCCAGCTTTTGCCTACGCCTCTGGCCCTGTCCCTAGCCCAGGCCAGGCAGGGGGTGCCCTTTCCTGGAATAGGGGAGGTTCTGTTTCTGGAATTTTCCTTTGAGCTTCTAAGAGAGGCCGGCCTTCGGATGCCGGGGCCCATTGGGAATACCATTGGCATTGTGGGCGGGCTGATCATAGGTCAGGCGGCTGTGAGCGCAAATCTTTTAAGCCCTGTGGTGGTGATCGTGAATGCCCTCACGGCCCTGGGTTCCTTTTCCATTCCCAATGAAGAATTGTCGGAGGCCTTCCGGCTGCTGAAATACGGCATGATACTCCTGTGCGGATTTTTTGGAATGTATGGCTTTGCCTTTGGATGGCTGTTTCTGCTGATCCATCTTTGTACCCTTAAGAGCTTTGGGATTCCTTATATGATGCCCTTTGCGGCCACCACGGAGGATGGGATCACACCGGTGACAGATGGGATTCTGAGGGCACCGGCGGCAAAAATGAACCACAGGCCTGTCTATACGCGCCCCGGGGCAAGAATCCGCATGGGCCAGGAAAACCAAAAGGATGGGGAAGACCAGCAGCAAAAGGGAGGAGAGAAGAGTGTTTTCAGAAAATCATAAAATCTCGCTGAGACAGCTAAAATATATGGTATTTATGGATATCATGGGAGTTTTATGTATCCTGCTGCCGGTATATCTGCAGAAAGCCACGGTGGGAACCATGGCGGTTTCCCTCCTGGCCGGTTTTTGGGCCTGGCAGCTTTTGGCCGGTTTTCTTGCCAGGAGAATTTCCAGGGGAAAGCCCCTGCTGGAGGAAATCCATAAGACGGCCGGTTCCCTGGCAGCTTTTTTGGTACTTGCGGCAGCGGTGGTCTATCTGGCGGCCCAGTCCGCAGTTTTTCTGAATCTGTGCGGGGAGCTGGCGGGAACGTACCTGCTGCCGGAGACACCCCTTCCGGTTCTGGTACTCCTTCCCCTGGCGGCCGGTCTTTTGCTGGCCAGAGGCGGGCTGGAGGTCAGGGCCAGAACCAGTGAGGTACTGGGGCCTGTGATTCTGGTCTTATTTCTAATTATGGGAGCCGGCGCCGCCTTTGGCATCCGGAACCTGGGAGAGACAGAAGCCGTCTTTCGCCTCCAGGATCAGGTGTTCTCCGGAGGTTATATAATTTTCGCCTGTGCAGGAGGATTCTTTCTTCCGGCCCTGGCAGGACATATTAAGGAAGAAGAGCAGGGACAGGAGAAAAAAGCGGCCCGGTATCTGAGAACAGGAGGCGCTCTGGGCATGCTGCTTCCAGGTGTGCTTCTGCTGATTACGGCCCTGTCCTTTGGAAACGGCGGCCTGGGAAGGATGGACTTTCCTGCTGTGCGGGTGATGAGCAGCGTCAGCCTGCCGGGAGGATTCCTGAAGCGGTGGGACGTGGTCTTCCTGGTTCTTCTTCTGCTTTCCATGGGGCTGGCCTGCGGAAGCGCCCTGTGGAACCTGAAAGGGGCCTCGGCCGCCTTGTGGGAGATGATTCCGCGGGCGGGCAGGAATGAAAAGGGGTGTCTGGCTTTCCAGGGGCTGCTGGCGCTTCTTGTCTATGCCGCAGCCGCAGGTTTTCTAAACGCTCAGACAGCGATGTGTTATTATAAGGCTCTCAATCTGCAGATTCTGACGCCGGTATTTCTTCTGATTTTGCTGTTGCTCTACTTTCGGCAGAGAAAGATGGGATTTATGGCTGCCGCTGCTTTAGCCGCTGTGCTTCTGCTGGGCGGATGTGCCGCCAGGGAGCTGGAAGAGAGGCTGTTTCCCACAGCCCTTCAGATCAGTCTCTCCGGGGAAGAGGTGCAGATTCTCTATGCCTGGAATGAGGGGGCGGGACTGTATGGCCAGGGAGATGAGGGGCGGGAGGATTCAGGGGCAGAGACCCAGGAAAGCCAGGAGGGCGGCCAGGGCAAGGAGAGCCAGCTTACCGTCTTCGGTGGGGAGACTCTGGGAGAGGTCTTTGAGAAGGTGGAAAATTACAGCGAGAGGTATATGGATTACAGCCACGTAAAGGCAGTGATCCTGGATGAAAAAATACAGGAAAACCGGGAGCTGAAAGAAGAACTTCTGGAATGGCTGGCCAAAGATCCGGCCTTTTCAGCTAACCTGATTCTCTTTCCCATGGAGGAGTCCGGTCTGACCCTTGAGAAGGCCCAGGAGCGCAGCAGCGGCCAGGCAGGGCAGTATCTGGAAAATCTATATGAGAACAATGATGCGTACCGCAGGCAGGCGGTCACCCTGGGAGACTGGATCAGAGAACAGGCGGAAATTGAAAAAGGTGTTGTAGAATAAGGGTTTTCTGTGCTATAGTGGACAGATGAATAGGTTAAGAAGGCGGACGTATGCCCTGAGGGCTTTTGTCCGTCCGCTTTATGAGATGGGAGAGGAGAACATATGAAACAGATTTTAGATCTGATCAGCCAGGAAGTGATGGCAGCCTTTGAAGCCTGCGGATACGATCCTTCCTATGGCAGGACAGGGATTTCCAACCGGCCGGATCTCTGTGAATACCAGTGCAACGGGGCCATGGCGGCCAAAAAGAAATATGGAAAGGCGCCGGCGCTGATTGCTGCGGAAGTGGTGGAAAAGCTGGCAGAGAATCCTGCCTTTGAGCTGGTTCAAGCTGTGGGACCTGGTTTTATTAATCTGAAAGTAAAGGGAGAGTTCCTGCAGAAATATCTTCTTGAAATGCAGGCGGATCCGGATCTGTCCGTAGAAAAGACAAAGGAGCCCAAAACGATTATGCTGGATTACGGCGGCCCCAATGTGGCGAAGCCTCTCCATGTGGGGCATCTGCGTTCCGCCATTATCGGGGAGAGCATTAAGCGGATCGGGCGCTTTATGGGACATACCATGATCGGGGATGTCCACCTGGGAGACTGGGGCCTGCAGATGGGGCTGATTGTCACAGAGCTTAAGCACCGGCAGCCGGATCTTCCGTATTTTGATGAGAACTGGCAGGGAGAATATCCAAAAGAAGCTCCCTTTACCATTTCTGAGCTGGAGGAAATCTATCCCAGCGCCAGCGCCAGATCCAAGGAGGATGAGGCGTACCGTCAGGAGGCGCTGGAGGCTACCAAGATGCTCCAGAATGGAGTGCCGGGGTACAGAGCTTTGTGGGAACATATTTTAAATGTTTCCGTGACGGACTTAAAGAAAAACTATCAGAAGCTGAACGTGGAATTCGACCTGTGGAAAAAGGAATCCGACGCTCAGCCCTACATTCCTGATATGGTAGAAAAGATGAAAGAAGAGGGCTACGCCTATGAGGATCAGGGAGCACTTGTAGTAGATGTAAAGGAAGAGTCGGATACAAAGGAGGTTCCCCCCTGTATTCTTCTTAAATCGGACGGCGCTTCCCTGTACACCACCACGGATCTGGCGACCATCGTAGAGCGTATGAAACTCTTTGCGCCTCAGGAAATCATCTACATTGTGGACAAGCGCCAGGAGATGCATTTTACCCAGGTATTCCGCTGTGCCCGCAAGACGGGGCTGGTGGGAGAGGATACGAAGCTTAAATTTTTAGGCTTCGGCACCATGAACGGAAAAGACGGGAAGCCTTTTAAGACCAGGGACGGCGGCGTGATGCGCCTGGAGACTCTGATCAGCGAAATCTGCGACGAAATGTACAGAAAGATCCTGGAGAACCACGATGCGGATCCCAAGGAGGCCAGGGAGACGGCCGGGATCGTGGGGCTTGCGGCGATTAAATACGGAGATCTCTCAAACCAGGCGTCCAAGGATTACGTGTTCGACGTGGAGCGTTTTACCTCCTTTGAGGGAAACACCGGGCCTTACATTCTGTACACCATTGTCAGGATCAAGTCTATTCTGTCAAAATACAAAGAGAGCGGCAAGACAGTGGAGAAGGGAGGTATCCTGCCTCCGGCTGGAGATTCCGAGAAGAATCTGGCCCTGTCCCTGTGCGGTTTTAACAGCGCCATCGCTCAGGCCTATGCAGAGACGGCTCCCCATAAGATCTGTTCTTATATTTATGAGCTGTCCAATGCCTTCAACCGCTTTTACCATGAGACGAAAATTCTCACAGAAGAGGACGAAAGGCAGCAGGCAGGCTGGATTCAGATTTTGGAGCTTACCATGAGAGTGCTGGAGACCAGCATCGATCTTCTGGGCTTCTCAGCACCGGAGCGGATGTAAAGTCCGGGAAGAAAGGCGGCAGCGTATGAAATACATAAAACAGTTTGCCATTATTCTTACCGTTTCTTTTTTGGGGGAGGTACTGCGGGCTGTGCTGCCTCTCCCGGTACCGGCCAGCATCTACGGACTTCTGCTGATGCTTCTGGCCCTGTGTACCGGTGTGATTCCTCTGGAATCCGTGCGGGAGACGGGACGGTTCCTGATTGAAATTATGCCTCTGATGTTTATACCTGCGGCAGCGGGCCTTATTGAGTCCTGGGACAAGGTCAGCCCCATTGTTGTTGAACTGATGGTGATCACTGCCGTATCCACAGTGCTGGTTATGGCTCTGTCAGGCAGAGTGACCCAGTGGGTGATCCGCAGAGGCGGCAGGAGGAAAGAAGATACCAAGGAGGCGGGGATAAAATGAGAGAGATTCTGTGTGAGTCTACTTTTTTCGGAGTAGCGGTCAGCATCCTGGCCTATGAACTGGGGATTTTTCTGAAGAAAAAGCTGAAGCTTGCCATTTTCAATCCTCTGCTGGTGGCGGTGGCGGCTGTGATTGTGTTTCTTCTGATCACGGGGGTAGACTTTGAGAGCTACCAGGCAGGGGCGGACAAACTCAGCTATCTGCTGACTCCGGCCACGGTATGCCTGGCGATTCCCCTCTACGAACAGATCGGGCTTCTGAAAAACCATGCCAGGGCTATTATGGCGGGACTGGTTTCAGGCGTTCTCACAAGCCTGATTTCTATATTGGGAATGGCGGCGGTTTTCGGGCTGAGTCATGAGGAATATGTGACGCTTCTGCCTAAATCCATTACAACCGCCATTGGAATGGGAGTGTCGGAGGAACTGGGAGGCATTGTGACCATTACCGTGGCCGTGATTCTTGTGACGGGAATCCTGGGGAACGTCATTGCCGAGCCGGTATGCCGGCTCTTCAAAATCCAGGAACCTGTGGCCAAGGGAGTGGCAATCGGATCGGCCGCCCATGCCATTGGCACAGCCAAAGCCATGGAGATGGGGGAGATCGAGGGAGCTATGAGCAGCCTCTCCATAGCGGTGGCAGGACTGCTGACCGTGGCTGGGGCTTCTGTGTTTGCAAGTTTTCTTTGAATACTTTAAAAAGTCTTTGTATTTTTATAAGAAATATGTTATATTATGGGGCAATAGGGAACAAAGGGGCTCCTGATTTGGTTAGGGTTCCTTTGTATTTTTACTTTAAAAGCCAGTCTCGGTGTGCAGACAGCAGGGCGCACTTGTGCGAC
>HHCFC01400__coassemble_1191_pt1 | contig 58865 bp, 45 predicted proteins | sample HHCFC01400__metabat2_high_PE_014 | metagenome-assembled genome bin HHCFC01400
CCCCCCCCCCCCAAGAATTTTATCTATTTTTTATTTTTATATTTATTTTCTGATAATATTTTTCTTTTTACGAAACTGGACTCCTAAATCGAAAATAGCATGGCAGTTTCGCCCCTTTTAAATGCCTAAAATATCCTCTCTTTCCTCTATAAAACAAAAGTGTGCTTCGTACACCCTCATGGTTTTATGAATCTGTCACGAAGTGGTTTTTCTGCCATTGACAGAAAAAAACTGCCGCCAACTGTGTTTCATCCACAATCGGCGGCAGTTCTGCCTGCTGTTTTTCTTTTTAGACTTCTGTCAGGAAAGCTGAGCAAGTCTTGTCTTTACCTGTTCCATCATCTGCGTATATTTCTCAAGCTTCGCCTTCTCTTCTTCTACCTTGGCCTGGGGCGCCTTGCTCATAAAACGCTCATTGTTCAGCATTCCATTTACCCTGGCCAGTTCTTTCGTCAGTCTCTCTTCTTCTTTCTGAAGACGGGCAATCTCCTTGTCTACATCTACCAGATCCGCAAAAGGCATATAGATCACGGCCTCGGGAATCACTGCGGAAACAGCGTCCTGGGAAATCCCCTCTTTGTCTCCCTGTACATGTACCTCGCCGGCATATCCCAGGGAGGCAAAGAATACCTTGCCATCCTCAAAAATCCTGCGGATTTCTTCCTCCTCTGACACCACATATACCTGTGCCTTTCTGGACGGAGGCACGTTCATGCCGGTGCGCACGTTCCGAATGGCCCGCACTGCCTCCTTTATAGTCTCAACCGCTTTTTCTTCCTGCGGGAAATTCCATTTTTCTTCATACAGGGGCCAGGGTGAAATCATAATAGATTCTTCTTCCGGCCACAGGGTACAGAAAATCTCTTCCGTGATAAAGGGCATATAGGGATGAAGGAGCTTCAGAGCCGTGGTCAGGACGTTTTTAAGCGTCCAGAGCGCTGCGGCTTTGGTGGTATCTGTGTCACTGTACAGACGCGGCTTTACCATCTCGATGTACCAGTCGCAGAATTCCTCCCAGATAAAGTCGTAGACTTTCTGTACGGCGATTCCCAGCTCGTACTTCTCCATATTCTCCGTCACTTCCCTGATCAGGGTGTTTGCCTTGGAGAGGATCCAGCGGTCCGGGCTTGTGAGATCTGCTTCCGAGATCCCTTCCGGGATTTCCGCCTTCTCAAGGTTCATAAGAATAAACCTGGAAGCATTCCACACTTTATTGGCAAAGTTTCTGGAGGCCTCTACTCTCTCCATATAAAAACGCATGTCGTTTCCGGGCGCATTGCCGGTAATCAGAGTCAGGCGCAGGGCGTCGGCCCCATACTGGTCTATGATCTCCAGGGGATCAATGCCGTTCCCCAGGGATTTGCTCATCTTTCGTCCCTGGGAATCCCGTACCAGGCCGTGAATCAGAACGTGATGGAAAGGCACCTTTCCCGTCTGCTCCAGTGATGAGAACACCATTCGGATAACCCAGAAGAAAATGATGTCATATCCCGTTACCAGCACGTCTGTTGGGAAGAAATAATCCAGCTCCGGGGTGTGCTCCGGCCATCCCAGGGTAGAGAAGGGCCAAAGAGCGGAGCTGAACCAGGTGTCCAGTGTGTCCTCGTCCTGGACAAAATGACTGCCTCCGCATTTCGGGCAGGTTCCCGGCATTTCCCTGGCCACTGCGATCTCCCCGCAGTCCTGGCAGTAGTATGCGGGAATTCTGTGACCCCACCAGAGCTGTCTGGAAACACACCAGTCCCGGATATTCTCCAGCCAATGAAGATAAATTTTGTCAAAGCGGTCCGGCACAAAGGTCAATGTGTGATCTTTCAGGGCCTGGATCGCCGGCTTGGCCATCTCATCCATACGAACGAACCACTGGGGCTTGATCATGGGCTCCACTGTGGTCTTGCAGCGGTCATGGGTACCTACGCTGTGGCTGTGGGGAACTACCTTAACCAGAAGCCCCAAATCCTCCAGATCTTTTACGATGGCCTTCCTGGCCTCGTAGCGGTCCATACCGGCATATTTGCCTCCCAGTTCATTGATGGTGGCGTCATCGTTCATGATATTGATCTCTTCCAGACCGTGACGTTTTCCCACCTCAAAGTCATTGGGGTCATGGGCCGGCGTAATCTTTACGCAGCCGGTTCCAAATTCTGGATCTACATAGGAATCGGCGATAACGGGGATCTGTCTTCCGGTAAGGGGAAGCTCCAGCATTTTCCCGATTAGATGGCCGTACCGTTCATCGTCGGGATTCACAGCCACCGCTGTATCTCCCAGCATGGTCTCCGGCCGGGTGGTGGCGATTTCCACGTACTTTCCCTCTTCCCCTACAATAGGGTAATGGATATGCCAGAAGAAACCCTCCTGATCCTCATGCTCTACCTCGGCGTCTGAGAGGGAGGTGCGGCATACGGGACACCAGTTGATGATCCTGGAGCCTCTGTAGATATAACCCTTTTCATAGAGCCGGATAAATACTTCCTCCACCGCTTTGGAACAGCCTTCATCCATGGTAAAGCGCTCTCTGTCCCAGTCTGCGGATGCCCCCAGCTTCTTAAGCTGGTTGATAATCTTGCCGCCGTACTCTTCCTTCCATTCCCAGGCATATTCAAGGAATTTTTCTCGTCCAATCTCTTTTTTGTCAATCCCCTGCTCCTTCAGTTTTTCCGTGACCTTCACCTCTGTAGCGATGGCTGCATGGTCGGTTCCCGGCTGCCAGAGCGTCTCATAACCCTGCATTCTCTTAAAACGGATCAGAATATCCTGCATAGTCTCATCCAAGGCGTGGCCCATGTGGAGCTGTCCCGTTACATTGGGGGGCGGGATCACAATGGTGAAAGGTTTCTTATCAGGATTTACCTCCGCATGGAAATACTTTCTGTCCAGCCACTTCTGGTACAGACGGTCTTCCAGCCCCTTGGGGTCATACGTCTTTGCCAGTTCTTTTTTCATAGAGTCCTCCTCCTTCATGTTGTCAGGTACCGCATCGGAGCTTTGAATCTACAGGCCTTATCCGAAATGAAAAAAAGCCCTCTGCATACAGCAAAGGGCGAAAAATCCGCGGTACCACCTTTATTAAGCCTGTGTTGTTTTGGAAACAGACTTATCTCTTCCTTCTGTAACGGGAATTCCCGGAACCGCCTACGCACCATAGGCTTCAGCCGTTCAGTTCAAAAGCTACCTTCCACAGCCGCTCTCCCGGACAGCCTCTCAGCCGGTGAACCGTCCTCTCTTTTGGCGCTGACTGCGTACTCCTCTTTCTCATCACTTTTTTCCTATGGGATAACCTTAACAGAGGAAGGAAAGATTGTCAAGGGGTCATGTTTTTAAACGCTCAGTTTCCTCTCCATAATCCAGCCGGAGATCAGATAGTATACCGCCGATAACAGGAATGAAACGGCGATAATCCATCCGAACTGGAGCTTGAAATCCTTTAACTGAGGCACTAAATCCAAAATCAATCCATCCGCCCACATAAGGACCATATACAGCACAAAGCTTACAAATCCGCTGAACTTTTTCCCTGCCAGCACGGAGGCGGACAGGAGGATCGCAAAGTATCCGGTGACTACCATTAAAAGCCAGGTTGCGATACAGCCAAAGAAGGCGATCAGAATGTCCCATACCGGGATTTCAAGATTGACATTGAAGGAGCGGGCGAAATCCTGCAGCACGCTTATAAACTCTTCCAGGCCGCCGATGTAAATGATTCCGATACTCCAGTCCGCCACTGCTAGCAGGGCAAAAAATACGCCGGCCAGGAAAAGGGAAAGTCCGTTCTCCACGATCTTGGCTCCCAGAATCTGGAAGCTGTTCTTGGGAGTGAGAAACAGCATGTAGCTCTGCTTCGTATTTAGATCCCGATGCCAGATCAGAAGACTCTCAATGCCAATATAAAAGATGCCCACAGAGGCGCACAGAACCAGGCCCATGATTCCAAAGCCAAGGCCCTTATCCCATTTCAGAAACACGCCGGCCAGATATAAAATCTCCACAAGTCCTGTTATGACCAGTAAAACAGCTTTGGAAAACATCGTTTTCCGCAATTCATATTTCATCAGTTTTCCCATGTCTGTTCCCCTCCATGTCCATAAATCTCTCTGTACCGTTCTACCACAGATTTTCCCTTGGTCATCCGAAGCTCTTCCACGCCGCAGACATCCACCAGACGGCTTTCCTTCATAAAGATCGCCTCATCCGCCACTCTTTCCAGCTCATCTACCAGATGGCTGGAGATCACCAGCGAGACATCCTGCTCTGCCGCTTCAATGACACTGGCTATGATATCGTCCCTGGCCAGCAGATCGATTCCATTCAGCGGTTCGTCCAAAAGATATACTCTGGCATTTCTGGCCATAGTGACTGCTATCTTCAGCTTTGCCATCATACCGGATGAAAGTGCCTTCGCTTTCAGATCCGGTGTCAACTCCATTCTCTTAAGGAGCCCTTCATACTTCTTTTCTGAAAAATCTTCAAAGAAATCTTTGTAATATTTTCCTACATCTCCTACAGTCATCCAGGAGTAAAAATATGGCTCCGTGGACATATAGGCAATCTCCCGCCGGCTGTTTTGTCCAACTGGCTGACCGTTATAGTAAAATCCGCCGGAGGTAGGCTTCACGAGTCCCACCGCCATCTTCATCAAAGTCGTCTTGCCGCTGCCGTTGGGTCCCAGCATAGCGTAGATCTTTCCCGGCTGAATCTGCAGGGACACATGATCCACTGCTGTCTTCCTGCCATATGTCTTCGTAATCTCTCTGCACTCTAACATCCTGTTCTCTCCTTAACTAACTGAATCACTTCTTCGCCGGACATTCCCAGCCGTTTCATTCCTTCCAGGAACTGGTCCATCAGCTCCCCTGCCATCTCAGCCTTCAGGCGTCCTACCACCTCAGGCTCTTCCGTCACAAACGTACCCATGCCTCGCTTCGTATAGCAAATCCCCTCGCTTTCCAGTTCCCGGTACACACGGCTGACTGTGTTGGGGTTAACGGCGAATTGCACCGCCATATCCCGTACGGAGGGAAGCTTCCCCCCCGGCATTAGTTCACCCGTAACAATATCCCTTTTTATCATGGTCATTACCTGCAGGTAAATAGGAAGCGCTGGATTAAATTCCATACTATCATCCTTTCGTGTATTTGTGTATCGGTGTACTATCAACATAGTACACTAGAACTATAGTATTGTCAAGGAGTTTTTTATTTTTTCTTCCGCTCTTTACGCCGTAAAAATGAGAATCACGAAACCGATTACGGCTAAGAATGTAAAAATCATTATTCCCGGCAGAAACCACGCTCCCAGAGGACGCACAACAGCGCTGCACACTACGGCATAGGACAGGATGCCCACTGCCAAAAGCCTGGCCAGGGAAACCATCCCCTGAATTCTCTTTAAAATCCTGCCGGTGTTCTCTTCACTCATAACCTTTTTCCCGCCCAGAAGTCTGGGGAATCTCTCTGCCGCCGTCAGAAGGATAAAGCAGATCCATATAATAAGCAGATAAATCAAAAGGGAAGATTTTTCAGCCATCCTGTCAATCTCCCCTGCCAGATTATAATGCCCCGCTATCTCCTGGGGAAATTTCCCCCACCCTATGCCTAAAAACAGATTTACACCCGCCAGAAGCAAAAATCCAATCCAGTCCATTACCTGGACAAGTAAACTCTTTTTATCTTTCATACGAAAATTTCCTCCTATCTTTTTATCTTTGCCGCTCTGTCCCTTGAAAAAAGAATCCTGCGGAGCTTTTCCTTTATAGGAACAAAGTCTGCTGCTCATATTCCTGATATTTCTCCATGAAAGGAGATCCCTTTGACAGAAAATACTCTGTCATAGAAGCATCAAAAATCCATGCTTCGATCTCCTTCTTTGTCAAAATCAGAGGCATCCGGTTATGTACCTTCTCCACGGACCCATTTGCGGCCGTGGTCAGAATCACAAAGCAGTCCCCCTTTTCATACCGCTGATAGAACCCTGCCATATAAAATTCTTTCTGTTCCGGCACTGAGAAAGTCACACGTTCCTTCTCTTTGTTCCATTCGTAGTAATGCCTGGCCGGGACAGCACAGCGCCTGCGCAGGAGACTTTCCCGGAAAATCCCCTTTTCTCCAGCCGTCTCCGCCCTGGCGTTGATAATCAGATGCTTCTTGTCCCGGTGGGGAAATCCCCAGTACATCCGTTCCCGTGCCATGAATCCCCTGCGGCCTGTAAGGACTTCCGCTTCCTGGGAAGGACAGATCTCCTGATCCAGATAATATCTGCCGCACATCTTTTATCCCCCTGTGTCTTGAGTGCTTTTTTCCTTTGTTTTCCCTATCTGCCTCTGTAGAGCTTCGCATAGATTCCGTTCTTTGCCAGAAGCTCCTCATGGGTTCCTTCCTCTTCGATCCCCTGGGAGGTGAGCACCAGAATCCGCTTTGCGTTGCGGATCGTAGAAAGCCGATGGGCAATGACAAAGGTGGTTCGCCCCTTGGCCAGAGCTTCCATAGACTCCTGGACGATCTTTTCACTTTCATTGTCCAGAGCGGAAGTAGCCTCGTCAAAAATAAGAACGGGAGGATTCTTCAAAAATACTCTCGCAATAGAAATCCTCTGCTTCTGCCCTCCTGAGAGCTTCACGCCTCTCTGCCCGATGTCCGTAAGATAGCCGTCTGGAAGCTGCTGGATGAATTCATGGGCGTTGGCCAGCCTTGCCGCCGCAATGACTTCCTCATCTGAGGCGTCCGGTCTGCCGTAGCGGATGTTCTCCATGATGTTCTCCGCAAAGAGATACACATCCTGCTGGACAATCCCGATCTGGCGGCGCAGATCCTTGAGCTTAATCTGACGGATATCCCTGCCGTCCAGAAGGATTCTTCCCCCGTCCACGTCATAAAATCTGGGGATCAGGCTGCACAGCGTGGTTTTTCCGCCTCCTGAAGAGCCCACAATAGCAATATACTCCCCGGCGCTTACGTGAAGGTCGATATGGCTCAACACCGTTCCCTGGCGCTCTTCGTACTTAAAAGAGACGTTGTCGAACTGCACGTCTCCTTTAGCTGAATCCAGTCCTACCGCTCCCGGCGCGTCCACAATATCCGGCTCCACCGCCAGGATCTCCAAAAACCGTTCATAGCCCGCATAGCCGTTCTGGAACTGTTCGGTAAAGGAGATCAGTTTTTTTACCGGTTCCGTAAAATTATTTATATACAGCAGAAAAGTGACCAGATCTGCCACCGCCATCCGTTCCGCTGTAATCAGCCCCGCTCCAGCCACCAAAACCACGATGGTAACCAGCGTGGTCAGCGCCCCAAGGCCTGAATTGTACCATCCCATATACCAATAGCTGGTGCGCTTGGACTCCACAAACCGCTCGTTGCCCCAGCGGAATTTTTTCATCTCAATCTCTTCGTTTCCGAAGGATTTAACCGCCCGGATTCCTGACAGGCTGTCCTCAATCTGGCTGTTAATGTCGGCGATCCTAGCCCGGTTGCGCTTGTAAGCCACTTTCATTTTCTTGTTCAGAAAATAGGCGTACACCACAATCAGCGGAATAAAGGCGAAGGTAATCAACGTCAGAATAGGGTTGATGGCAAAAAGGATTACAAAGGAACCCACAAATTTCATCAGGGAGATCACCACATCCTCGGGCCCATGGTGAAGAAGCTCGCTGATGTCGAACAGATCGGAAGTGATCCTGGACAGAAGCTGTCCCACCTTCTGGTTGTCGTAGAAAGAAAACGAAAGCTTCTGGTAGTGTCCGAAGATCTCGTTTCTCATATCATGCTCAATCTTGGCTCCCATCATATGCCCGAAATAGGCGATGAAAAAATTACAGAAGAACTCCAGCGCCACCAGCCCCACCATCAAAGCCCCAAGCCAAAGGATCTTTCTTAGGGCCTCTCCGCCCGGAAGAACGATCACATTGGAAGTAATATAGCGGACAATCAGGGGAATCGCCAGTGTCACTGCCGCCCCCAAAACAGCAAAAAATAAGTCCGCCAAAAAAAGGCCCCGGTACGGCCTGTAATACCCTGCAAGCTGTCTTAATTTACGTCCCATTTCTCTTTCCTTACTGAGACAAAAAGCCTCTGTCTCAGAATCCTTTCTCATCTAAATATCATGCCTTGCGGCTGTCGGCCGTCCCGAACATAAGCCCAGAGACGCCTGACTTATACAGTAGTATAGAAGATTTTTCCTGATTTCTCAAGAGAAAAAAGCAGGCGTGGATTTCTGCAAATCCGAAGCCTGCTTTCTTTTCTATTTTGCGTCCTCTGCATAGACACGCTCGATGTGCATGGCCAGATATCCGATCTCGATCTCTGGAAGCTGTTTTTTCAGATGGCGTCCCAGATCCCGGCATACAGTAGCGGCGATTTCAAAGGTAACCGGATACTCCTGCCTGATATACTGATTCATGTTCAGCTTCAGCTCCTCGCCTCCCAGAGCCCTGGCCGCCATATATTTAATGTGATTCATCAGACGGTTATATGACAGAGTCTGCACATCGATTTTCTTTCCCATATCTTTTTCTATCATGGAGATACATTCCCGCACCGCCGCCGCAATCTGCATAGCCTCCGAAAGCTTTTCATCGCAGATAGCCGAATGTACGTGAAGGGCTATGTAGCCAATCTCGTCCTCATCCAAGGTGATCCCCTGGTATTCCATAAGCAGATCTCTGGCTTGGGAGGCCGCCTTATACTCTTTGTAAAACAGCACCTGAATATCCTGGGTCAGGGGATTTGAAATCTGCTCCCCCTTCTGGATACGTTTGGCCGCAAAGGCAATGTGATCCGCCATGGGAAACAGCACATTCCAGTCCAGCTTTCCAAACATTTTCTCCGCTTCCCGAAGAATCTTATCCGCAATCTCCAGGTATTGCGGATCGAGATCCCGCAGAAGTTCCTTGGCTTTTCCTCTCTCCGACACGGACTGCAGCGAATACACGGTGCAGTCCGCGGAGGGCTGGATTCTCTCACTGACCTTTTTCCCAAACCCGATCCCCTTTCCAAGGATCAGGTATTCCTGTGCCGAACTGCCCTTCAGGGCAAGAACCGCATTATGATTCAGTGCTTTGATCACCCGGTACATAGCTCTTCCTCCCGCTCAGACCGTTTCACTCAAAAAAATCAATGGCAAACAGAGGCTCTCCGGTCTGAATCTTTCCTTCTTTCAAAAGACGGATTTTCGGCCCCTCTCCCAGCTCAGGGCAGAGAACCGGCGACACGAGAGAAGGCGCATGGCTCTTCAGGTAAGGCAGATCCAGCTTCATCAGCGGGTCTCCCTTTTTAACGCTGGCTCCTTCTTCTGTGAGGATCTCAAATCCTTTTCCATCTAATTTTACAGTATCAATTCCGATATGCAGAAGCATACCAATTCCGTCCTCAGTCTCAAATCCCAGGGCGTGCTTTGTGGGGAAGATAAAGGTGACTTTCCCATCTGCTGGTGCGCAGATCGTCTCTTCCATAGGCTCCACGACAGCTCCGTCTCCCATCATTCTGCCAGCAAACCCTTCATCCGGTGCTGTGGACAGATCTGCCGCTGTCCCGGTGGCGGGGCTTGCGATGATCACGGTTTTGACAAGCTTCTTTTCTTTTGCTGCCTCTTCGCTCTTCTCCGGCTCCTGAATCACCTCTTCTGGAAGCTCTTCCACAGCCGCTTCTTCCTCCGGCGCATGCTCCAGATAATCCTCCAGGTTGGATTTGATCACCGTCACTCTGGGGCCGTAGATTACCTGAACCCCGTTTCCTTTGTGGACGACGCCGGAGGCCCCGGTGGATTTGAGAACTGCGTCGTTTACCAGCTCTGACTTATACACCGTACAGCGAAGTCTGGTGGCGCAGCAGTCAACATCTGAGATATTTTTCTTTCCGCCCAGGCCCTGGCAGATTCTGGCTGAAGTCTCGTCCACATCTCCGCCGGCTCCTGCCTGAGCCTGTTTTCTGGCGTTTACATCTTTTCTTGTATAAAGCTTCACTTCTTCATTGTCGTCCCGTCCAGGAGTTTTGTAGTCGAATTTGCGGATCAGGAAAGAGAACAGGAAATAGTATACGATAAAGTAAACGATTCCCACAATGACAATCCAAATCCAGTTTGTCTTTTCATTTCCCTGGAGAATACCGAAAAGGAACATATCAATGAGGCCGCCTGAGAAGGTCATTCCCACTCCCACATTGAAAATGTGCATGAACATATAGGCAAGGCCCGCAAAAACACAGTGAACCACATACAGCAGCGGCGCCACGAACAGGAAGGTGAATTCCAGCGGTTCTGTGATTCCTGTAAGCATAGAGGTCAGGGCTGCTGAAAGCAGAAGACCTGCCACAACCTTTTTCTTCTCCGGCTTTGCCACCCGGTACATAGCAAGGGCCGCTCCCGGAAGTCCAAAGATCATCAGCGGGAACTTACCGGACATAAATCTGGTAGCTGAGACAGCGTAATGCTCCACTGTGGGATCCGCCAACTGGGCAAAGAAAATATTCTGGGCTCCTTCCACAACCCGTCCAGCCACTTCCATGCTGCCCCCAAGGCCTGTCTGCCAGAAGGGAAGATAGAATACGTGATGCAGGCCAAAGGGAATCAGCGCCCTCTCTAAAAGGCCGTACAGCCAGGTTCCAGCGTAACCGGATTCCAGCACCACATTGCCCACGCTGTAGATTCCCTGCTGGATGACCGGCCATATATAGAACATCAGGATTCCCACCGCCGTGTAAACCAATGCGCTGATAATGGGCACGAAACGGGTTCCTCCAAAGAAAGACAGTACCTGGGGAAGCTGGATTTTATAAAAGCGGTTGTGAAGCGCCGCCACTCCAAGTCCTACAATGATACCGCCGAATACGCCCATCTGCAGGGACTCGATTCCCAGGACGGAGGCCGTCGCTCCCTCCAGCATGTTTTCAGCGCCGCCGTTCAGAGAAATCATGGCGCTGATGGAGGCATGCATAATGAAAAAGGCAATCACCGCAGACAAGGCGGCTACCTCTTTCTCCTTCTTAGCCATTCCGATGGCCACGCCCATGGCAAAAATTACGTGCAGATTGTCAAATACCACGCTGCCCGCCTGGCTCATAACCGTCAAAATCGCATTTAATACAGTTCCCGGGCCCATGAGCTTCATCAGCCCGTAGGTCTGGAGCATGGTCTCGTTCGTGAACGAGGAACCGATTCCCAGCAGCAGGCCGGCTACTGGAAGAATTGCGATAGGAAGCATAAAGGACCTTCCCACACGCTGCAGAACACCAAAAATTTTGTCTTCCATATCCTCTCTCCTTTTCCTGGATGAAGATGCCGGCTGCCCTTGGGAGGGTCCTGGAGTTCCCTGTACAACAAAAAAGGCATTAACCAACATAAACATCCAATTATTTATGTATAGTTAATGCCTGCTTCCCAGTAACATACTATATTATTTAGAATACCCTCTTTGTGGATTTATGTCAAGAGATTTTTCTGGTTTTCCGATCATCTCTTCCAGTAATATACCCGCAGCAGGTCGCTGACGCCGTCAATAAGCAGAAAGACACCGAAGGCCATGATCACCGTCTTTGCCGCCCCGAAGGGATTCATCACCAGCACGATCCCCAGCAGCAGGGGCAGCGCCGCTGACAAAAGCCCCATGCCCGAATAAGGCGCTTTCTGCCGGAAAGCCTCCATGGCCAGAGGAATTTTCCCCGCTCCGTCCAGGATCAGAACCAGCCCCAGGGTCAGGGGGAGGAAGGATAAAATAGAGGCCGGCCTGAAAAAGCATACCAGGGCTATCAGCACCAAAATCACTCCCACCACGGCTTCCCCATTCACTTTGTAGCCTGCATTTCTAAGCTTATTCCAGTTAAACAGTCTCCCTGCCCCGTAGACAAGGGCCGCAATTCCCAGGCCCCAGCAAAATATAGCTCCGCTGATCCCTGGGAACAAAACCAGAATCAGACCGATCACAATATACACCCACGAAGACCACATCGTGGCTTTTCTGTTCCAAAAAAAATCAAACATATCCGTCCCTCTTTCTTTTTACTTTTGCTGCTCTTCTTTTCTGAAGATGCTTTTTCCTTCTTTGATGGTTTCCAGCACCTGAATCTGTGTCAGCTCTTCCACCGCCTCCAGAGGATTCCTGTCCAGAATGGCAAAATCCGCCAGCATTCCCGGCGCTATCCTCCCTTTTCTGTTTTCCTCAAAATACTGATAGGCGCCGCTGCAGGTCACTGCCTTCAAAGCTTCATAGACAGAAATCCTTTCATCCGCCCCCAGAAGGATTCCTCCCTTCGTCTTTCTGGCTGCCGCACACCAGACGGTCTCCAGCATATCCGGCGGAATCACCGGTGAATCCTGATGCATAGTAAAGACAAGCCCCGCCTCAAGTGCGCTCTTTAGCGGGCTGATCCCTGAGGCTCTGGCCAACCCCAGATTCTGAATGTGTACATCCCCCCAGTGAAACACATGGGCCGCAAAAAAGGAGGGGATCATTCCCAGAGGCTTCAGCCTTGGAATCTGGTCTTTTCCCAGCATCTGGGCATGTATCATTACAGGGCGGGAAGGTCCCTTGCCTTTAGCCGCCGCCCATTCACAGGCTTCGAGATACTGCTGTGCGGCACGATCCCCATTACAGTGGGCCAAAAGCTGGCGTCCGGTCTGGAAGGAGAGCATGACTGCTTCCCGTACCTCCTGGTCTGTCATGGTGGATGTCCCGGTCTCCTGGCTTCCCTCATAGGGCTGACGCACCCAGGCGGTTCTGCTCTGGGGGGATCCGTCCAGAAAAATCTTATAGCCTCCCAGCTTAAACCTGCATGCGTACGTTCCGTCACAGTCAGGCAGGTTTCCATAAATCTGATCTGCCTGAGATATATCCGCATATCCTGCCACATCCAGCCAGAGCGCTTTCCGCCTCAGCAGCCCCCGGTACATAGGCAGCATTTCTGCCGTAAGCATTCCCTCTTGCAGAGTGGTAATGCCAAAAGAGGCATAAAGCTCCTGGGCACGCTGGCAGGCGTCCATCATCGCCTGCATGGAAGGCATAGGAAGACGGCGCTGCGCCTGGAAGAAGGCATTTTCTTCCATATATCCGGTGGCTTCCCCGTCCTTTTTCTCAATATGCCCTCCCACCGGATCCTGCGTGGCTCCGTCAATCTTCTGCTCCCTAAGTCCCAGAGAATTAAAGACTCCCACATGGCCGGATTTATGCTGAAGCACCAGCGGATGATCTGGTGATGCCTGATCCAGCATCCACCGGTCCGGCATCCGTTTCTCCTTAAGCTGCTCCGGCGCAAAGTCCCTTACCATCACCCAATCCCCAGCGGGAAGCTTTCTCTCTCGTATATAGGTTCGGATGGTCTCCTGCAGCTCCTGGATATTTCCCGCATCCTGGACAGAACATTGGAGGCAGCTTGTGGCGCAACCCATGAAATGGCTGTGAGTATCTATGAATCCAGGCAGCATTGTATGTCCCTCCAGGGAAATCCGACGGACATCCCCTGGAAGATTCATCTCTTCCTCCCTCCCCACAGCCAGGATGACGCCATCTTCCACCAGAACGGCCTCCGCCGTCTCCTGTCCCTGCATAGTCAAAATCTTTCCATTATAATATAGTTCTCTTTTCATGGTCCTCTCTCCCAGTCCAAACTGTACTGCGGCTAAAAAGCCTTTTCTTATGTTGTCTCCCTTAGGCTTCCATCTTATTCTGCTCACCCTCTGCTACAGCCTGAATTTTTTTCGGATCTCCTGAAGCAGCTCTCTGCGTCTGAAAAAGGCGATTCCCAAAAGGATCAGGACACTGATCCCCCCGCACAGGACAGAAGGATACTGGATTGTGACAGCGCCTGCAAAATAAAGCACCGCTGGAATACAGCCTACAGCAGCCGCCTGAACCAGATAGAACAGATATTCTTCTGTCTCCATGCGGCATACTCTGGCAATCACAAACATGGCAGCCTGTATGGTCAGGGAGGCAAAAGGAAGGACAAAGTCCAAAGACCAGCCCTGATAGCCGGTAAAGTGATCCCACAGGAAAGCGCCGGCGGTCACAATCAGGAGCTGCCACATGCCGTTTTTCAAAAGGTTCTTTCGCTTTCTGTAGCCTACGATAACCAGCAGCCACATGCAGAACACCCCGGCCATGACGTATCCTCCCCAGAGGAAGCTCGGAGTGGCCAAAAAATTCACCATCCAGCATAAAACCACCGCAGCGGCGCAGAGAAACGTAAAAATACGCATTCCGGTAATCATAGAGCCCGGCTTTTTCTGCGCTGCGCCAGGAAAATCATTTTTCAGCTCCCGGCATCCGATGCCTTCCTGCCGCAGAATTCTCTGAAAGTTCCGCTGGATATTTTCACTGACAAGCTTGGAAGTAAAACCCAGCGCCAACTGATCCTGATACGTACAGGAGCAGAGCTGCAGGATCCCCGTGCTGGTAAAAAAACCGAATCTTTCTATATATTTTCCGTATCCTTCCGGCATCTGAATCTGCCCCATATTTGAAAATACGGCGGTGACGCTCTTCCCACCCAGCGTCGTTCCCGCCATGAGCAGAAGATTCTTAATCTCCAGGGGCACGGCTCTCAGGAGGGGATTGCGCTCAAGACGGACCAAGGTACTCATCTTGGCATCTATATTCTCCTTCACAAGCTCTTTTTGAAAAACCTCCTTCAGACAGGCGATAACATCTTTGAGCTCCATGCCTTCCTTAAACCGACACCCTGCCTCGATCCAACTGAAAAAATTGATCATGGAGCGTGAGGGAAAATAATTTCTCAAATTTACCGGAATCATCAGGGCCACCGGCTTCTTTCTTCTGCTGGCCGGGATTTCCTCCTGGATGGCGCAGAGGAAAACGGCGGAGAGAAACACCGTCACTGAGACTCCGTATTCCTTGGCCTTTCTGCGCACCTCCCCAGCGGAAAGAAGCATTTCAATCACCGACATATCCTGGTGCTCCCGCAGCTCTCCCCTGAGCTGGTAGGCCCTTTTCAGGCCGCCCTGTCCTGACGCTCTCCGTTTAGAATAATAATGAGAAAAGCTGTCCTCCTCCTGGTCGCTGCCGGTAGCCTCCTGCTCTTCCTTCAGATCCGGCAGCTCTTTATCCGGATGGCAAAGCTGCAGGTAATTCTTTACCAGCTCCTTTAAAAAAATCATGGCCCCGGTTCCGTCCGTGAGCCCGTGGAACACTTCAAAATTAATTCTGTTTTTATGGTATGTAACCTCAAACAGAAGCTGCTTCTGGTCCGGTACATACAGCTTGCTGCAGGGCGGCCGGGTCTCCGGCTTCACAAGAGCCGGCAGATCCCGCATCTCCATGTAGAACCAGAACACTCCTTTTCTGAGCACGGAGCGGAAAAGCGGATATCTCTCCATCGTCCGGTCCAGCGCCTGCTGCAGGAGTTCTTCTGAAACTTCTTCTTTCAATAAACAGTAAAACCTAAACACCCGGGTATCATTTTTCCCCGTGGCTGCCGGGAAGGCCTGGGCTGCGTTGTCCAGCTTCCTCCACCGGGAGTACCGTATCTTTTTCATAGACGCCTCCCTGGATAAAACCATTAATATATTCAAAGCTTTCCCTTACATACAGGTGCTGGATGCCCAGGGCAAAGTAGCCGTGGATGGCGCCCCCAATCCGATGGAGCTCTGCCCGTCCCCCAGCCTCCAAAAGCCGTCTGGCATACTCTTCCCCCTCATCCCGCAGAGGATCAAATTCCGCTGTGAGAACCAAGGTGTCCGGAAGCCCGGAAAAGTCCTCCGCCAGAAGCGGGGCAAAATACGGGTTCTTCCGGTCCGCCTCTGTCCTCTGGTAAAGCTTCAGATAATCTTCCATCTTCTCGCTGGTGAGAAGATATCCCTTTCCGTTTTCTCTCACAGACTCATACGGCGATTCCGCAGTATAACAATGATTCAGGGCTGGATAGATCAAAACCTGGCGCTTCGGCATAAAATCCTTCCGCTCTCTCGCCAGAAGGCTTACGGCGGCTGCCAGATTGCCCCCGGCGCTGTCTCCCATCAGGATAATCTGATCCGGATCCACGTCCGGCAGGAGTTCTCCCAGGAACAGAGCCTTAGCCGCCTGGTAGCAGTCCCCAAGCCCTGTTGGGAACCGGTGTTCCGGGGCCAACCGATATTCCACAGAGGCCACCAGAAGCCCTGTAGACTGAGCCATCCTGGCACAGACCCGGTTGTAATTCTCCACACTCTCCGTAATCCATCCCCCTCCGTGAAAGAAGAGAATCGCCGACTTGGCCGTCCCTGCTTCCTCCATACTCTTCTCCGAAGGAAAATAGAGCCGCACCGGGACCTCATGTTCCCCGTTAAAGATTCTGGTATCCGCTTTCCTCAGAAAAATCCGCATGGGATCCAGTTTTTTCAGATCCGCCAGTTTTCTGGCCGCTTCCACCTCTATATTTCCGTAGGAGAGGGCATATAAGATCGCCCGCATTGCTTTTGTCATAAAGTATATTCCTCTCTGTACTGATCTACCCATATTGTAGCACAATCTTACTTGTTTTAAAGAGGGGATTTCAAGACAGCCCCTTTTTCATTGCTAAAATTTGGAGAATGAAGTATAATTTATGCATGCTGCGAAAAATTAATAAGAGGTATTTCTCGGAAAGGAGGACATAATTTTGGCTCAGGAAACGATTTTGGCAATCCGGGAAGCGGAACAGCAGGCTGCGCAGGCTGAGGCTGAGGCTGTCAGAACGGCGAAACAGATTGTGGAAGAGGCAAAGCAAAAGGCCGCGCAGGAAAAAAGCCAGCAGATCCAGAATGCCCGTCAGGCAGCGGACCAGGCCCTAGAAGAAGCCCAGGAACAATGCCGTGTTATGATGGCGGAAGCTGAAGCCCTTGAAAGGGAGGAAGCGGCGCGGCTTGAGAAAGAAGTATCAGGTAAAAGAGTCCGGGCAGTTCAGGCTGTGCTGGATCATCTGCTGTAGCGTCAGTCAAAAAACAGAACAAACGAAAACTATAAAATAAATTTAGAAAGGAGGCGTTTGCGATGGCTGTTGTTCCTATGAAAAAAGTGCTGATCTGCTCTTTGAAGAAAAACCGCAAGGCAATTCTGGAATTTCTGCAGAGGCAGGAAGCCGTGGAAATAAACAGCGGCACAGAAGAGGATGATATTTTTCAAAAAATGGATGTGACTTCTCAAAGAAGCGTATTTCAGAGGAATTCGGGCATGGCGGAACAGGCCCTGGAGGTTCTGAACCGGTATTGCCCTGAGAAGAAAGGACTGCTGGATTCATTTGCCGGACGGTCCGACCTCTCCACCGGCGAATATGAGGCTCTCACAGCCCGTCACAATGAAATTCTCAAAACAGCGACCAGGATTTTAAACCTTTCCAAGGGAATTGGCGAGAGCAGGGCTTCTCTTCCCAAGCTGGAGCGTGAAATGGAAGAGCTGGCTCCCTGGCAGTCCTTTGACCTTCCTCTTGATTTTAAGGGGACAAAGAAAACCAGAGCCTTCATCGGTTCCCTACCCCATCCCTATACGGTTCAGGAGCTTTCCCAGGCTTTGGCTGAATCAACTGCCGCCCCTGTGGAATTCTCCCTAGTCAGCTCTTCCAAAGAACAGACCTGCATTTTTCTGGTCTGCTCCAAAAAAAATGCCGCAGAGGTGGACGGCGCATTGAAGAAATTAAACTTTCAGCGTCCCCCTCTTACTTCCTCGGTTCCCGCAGACCGTAAAAGAGAACTGGAGGAAGAGATGAAGACGGCAGAAAGCCGAATTCAAAGCCAGGAGAAAGAAATCCGTTCTCTGGGAGACTCCCGGAGGGATCTGAAATTTCTCATGGACTACTACACCATGAGGGCTGAAAAATATCAGGTGTTAAGCGGCCTCTCCCAGTCAAAAAGCGTCTTCCTCCTTACAGGGTATATTCCTGCGGATAAGGCCGCCTCTTTAGAGGCTTCCCTCACCAGCCGATACGATGCTTTCGTGGAATTTTCAGATCCAGAAGGCCAGGAGGAAGTTCCCGTTCTGCTGCACAACAACGCATTTACGGAGCCTGCGGAAGGGATTGTGGAAAGCTACAGCCTGCCCGCCAAGGGGGAGCTGGATCCCACCGCTGTCATGGCGCCCTTTTACTACCTGCTCTTCGGGCTGATGCTCTCAGATGCGGCTTACGGGCTGATTATGGTATTTGGCTGCCTCTTTATCCTGAAAAAATATAAGACTCTGGAACCAGGCATGAAAAAGACACTGAAGCTCTTTCTCTACTGCGGGATCTCCACCACCTTCTGGGGATTCATGTTCGGAAGCTTTTTCGGGGACGCGGTGAATGTGATCGCCGCCACCTTTTTTAACCGTCCCGATATCAGGCTTGCACCCCTTTGGTTTGAGCCCATCAGCCTCCCCATGAAGATGCTGGTCTTCTCCTTTGCCTTTGGCATTGTCCACCTCTTTACGGGATTGGGCGTAAAGCTTTACAGTTCCATAAAGAGCGGACACCTGGCAGACGGGATTTACGATGCGGTGTTCTGGTATCTCCTGGTAGGAGGCGCCGTGATCTATATGCTGACCATGTCCATGTTTACGGAAATGCTGGGACTTGGATTTACGCTGCCCCCTGCGGCCGGAACCATCTCCGGAGTTGCCGCCCTGATCGGACTGGTGGGAATCGTCTTTACCAGCGGCAGAGAGTCTAAAAACTGGGGAAAGAGGCTGCTCAAAGGCCTCTATGGAGCATACGGAGTCACGTCTTATCTCAGCGACATTCTCTCCTACTCCAGGCTTCTGGCTCTGGGACTTGCCACCAGCGTGATCTCCACAGTCTTCAACCAGCTTGGAAGTATGCTGGGCAATTCCATACCGGGAGCAATTCTGTTTATCCTGGTATTTGTCATTGGACATACCTTAAACCTTGCCATCAATGCCCTTGGGGCATACGTACACACAAACCGTCTTCAGTTTGTGGAATTTTTCGGGAAGTTTTATGAAGGCGGCGGGAAAAAATTCAATCCCTTTGCCGCACACACAAAATATTTTAAAGTCAAGGAGGACATTTAGTTATGGAAATCATGGGAAATCTTGGAGTTCTTTTAGCATTATTGGGCGCAGTTCTGGCAGCGTTGGTAGCAGGAATCGGTTCAGCCGTAGGCGTGGGCATGAGCGGCGAGGCAGCCGCCGGTGTTGTCACAGAAGAGCCTTCCCTCTTCAGCAAGGTTCTGGTTCTCCAGCTTCTGCCTGGTACCCAGGGAATCTACGGCCTGCTGATTGGTTTCGTTACCTTAACACAGATTGGGATTATGGGCGGCAGCTCAGATATCTCTGTGATCAAAGGCCTTCTGTATCTGGTAGCCTGCCTTCCCATGGCATTTGTGGGATACAAATCAGCGATCCGCCAGGCAAGGGCTTCCGTGGCCTCCATCGGACTGGTGGCAAAACGCCCCGACCAGTTTGGTAAGGCTATGATCTTCCCCGCTATGGTAGAGACATACGCAATCCTTGCCCTGCTGATCTCCATTCTGGCTATCTTTGGTATTAACGGACTTCCGGTATAAGCCAGTCAGAAAGGAGAACGCAGTATGGCGGGATTAGATAAAATTATCAGCCAGATCCGCACGGAGGCAGAGGAATCTGCCGGAAGGACCATCGCCGCCGCCAAAAAGGAAGCCGAACAGATTCATGCGCAGGCTGCCCTGGAGGCCCAGGCGGAATGCCGGGAAATTCAAAAGCTGTCCGGGCAGAAAGTTCAGGATACCCTGGCCCGGGGCCGCTCTTCTGCGGATCTGAAGCGCAGGCAGGGCCTGCTGGCCTGCAAGCAGAAACTGATCGGGCAGGTACTGGCGGAAGCCCTGGAAAAGCTGGAGAGCTTAGAAGGCCAGGAATATTTCCAAACCCTGGAAAAGCTGGCGGTAAAATCAGCGCTTCCTGGCGAGGGCACCATCTATTTCTCCCCAGGGGACCTGAAGCGTCTCCCTGCTGGTTTTGAGAAAAAGCTGAATGAAGCCCTTAAGGATAAAAACGCCGTTCTTCATATCTCTGAAAAAACCAGAGATATAGAGGGAGGCTTTATCCTCTCCTACGGGGGGATCGAAGAAAACTGTTCTTTTGAATCTCTCTTCCATGCTTCCCGTGAAATTCTGCAGGACACAGTGCAGAAAGTTCTTTTCTCATAAGGAGGCCAAAATACAATGGCAAAAAATAAAAATGACTATGCTTATGCCGTGGCACGGATTCGTTCCAAAGAGCTTAAGCTTCTGTCTGCCTCTTTTCTGGAGCAGCTTCTTTCCGCTCCTGACTGTGAGAGCTGCCTGAAACTGCTGGCAGAAAAGGGATGGGGAAACGGCTCTTTTGAACGTCCTGAGGAAATGCTTTCCATTGAAGAAAATAAAATCTGGGAGCTTATGGAAGACCTGGTAAAAGACACCTCCGTCTTTCATGTGTTCCTTTACAAAAATGATTACCATAACCTGAAAGCCGCTATCAAAGAGCTGCATCACAGAAACGGATTCCCAGGCATTTATCTTCGGCATGGGACCGTCTCTCCCGAGACGATCCAAAAGGCTGTGGCAGAAAACCATTTCGGCGATCTGCCGGAAGCCATGCAGGCTCCTGCGAAGGAGGCGTACACGGCTCTTCTGCACACCCATGACGGGCAGCTCTGCGACGTGATCCTGGACCGCGCGGCTCTCGAAGCCGTATACCAGGCGGGAAAAGCTTCTGGAAATGAGTTTCTGTCCCTCTACGGAGAGCTGACGGTGGCGTCAGCAGATCTCAAGACCGCTTTCCGCTCTTCCCGTACCGGGAAGAACCGTGACTTTCTTACACGGGCGCTGGTTCCCTGCGATACCTTAAATATAACGGAACTGATCCAGGCAGCTATGGAAGGGACGGACGCCATCGGAAAATACCTGGAGAAAACTCCATACAGAGAGGCGGCAAGCCAGTTGAACCACTCTCCCTCCGCTTTTGAGCGGTGGTGTGACAATCTCCTGATCAAAAAGATCCGTCCTCAGCTTCATGAACCCTTCGGGCTGGGGCCTCTGGCCGCGTATATTCTGGCCAGGGAAAACGAAATCAAATCGGTTCGCATCATTCTCTTTGGAAAGAGAAATCAGCTCTCCGAAGAGTCAATTCGGGAAAGGGTGAGAGAAACGTATGTATAAAATCGCAGTTATGGGAGACCGGGACAGCATCTACGGATTTGCCTCCCTGGGGCTCGTCCCCTTCTCTCTCACAGACCCTGCGGCCGCCGCCAGAAAGCTCCGGGAGCTGGCCGAAAGCGGCTACGGGATTATCTATATTACAGAAGCTCTTGCAGCACAGCTGGAAGAAGAGATCGACCGCTATCAGGAAGCGGAACTTCCGGCTATTATCCTGATCCCAGGCGTTACCGGCAATACCGGTCAGGGCATCCGGGCGGTTAAGAAATCCGTGGAGCAGGCTGTGGGCTCGGATATTATTTTCAACGGAGGTTAATAGAATGAGCAAAGGCGTAATTAAAAAAGTAGCCGGTCCGCTGGTCATTGCGGAAGGCATGCGGGACGCCAATATGTTTGACGTGGTGCGGGTCAGCCGTCAACGTCTGATTGGTGAAATTATAGAAATCCATGGAGACCAGGCATCCATCCAGGTTTATGAGGAGACCTCCGGATTAGGACCCGGAGAACCGGTGGAATCCACCGGGGTACCCATGAGCGTGGAGCTGGGGCCCGGGCTGATTGGAAGTATTTACGATGGCATCCAGCGTCCTCTGGACGCCATTATGGAAGTCACCGGCGGAAATATGCTGAACCGGGGTGTTGAGGTTCCCTCCCTGGGACGTGACCGGCTCTGGAACTTCGAGCCGTCAGCCTCTGTGGGAGACCAGGTCAACGGAGGCGATATTCTGGGATACGTCCAGGAAACCGCCGTGGTCCGCCAGAAGATCATGGTTCCACCCCTTCTTTCCGGTACCCTGACATCCATTCAGGCCGGAGAATTTACAGTTACAGATACCATTGCGGTTCTGACGGACGAAAAAGGCAGGGAGCATCCCATCAGCCTTATGCAGAAATGGCCGGTGCGTCAGGGCCGTCCCTACCAGAAAAAGCTTTCTCCTGATATGCCCCTTGTGACGGGACAGAGAGTCATCGACACCCTCTTCCCCATCGCCAAAGGGGGCGTGGCAGCCGTGCCGGGTCCCTTCGGATCCGGCAAGACGGTGGTGCAGCATCAGCTTGCCAAGTGGGCCGATGCCGATATTGTGGTTTACATCGGCTGCGGTGAGCGGGGAAATGAGATGACAGACGTTCTCAACGAATTCCCTGAGCTGAAGGATCCCAAGACTGGGAAATCCCTGATGGAACGGACCGTTCTCATCGCCAATACCTCCGACATGCCGGTGGCAGCCCGGGAGGCTTCTATTTACACAGGAATTACCATTGCGGAATACTTCCGTGATATGGGATATTCCGTAGCTCTTATGGCGGACTCCACTTCTCGCTGGGCGGAAGCCCTCCGTGAAATGTCGGGACGTCTGGAGGAAATGCCCGGTGAGGAAGGTTATCCGGCATACCTGGGTTCCAGACTGGCTCAGTTCTATGAGAGAGCCGGCCGGGTAATTTCTCTGGGAAAAGACGGCAGGGAAGGAGCTCTGTCTGTGATCGGCGCCGTATCTCCTGCGGGGGGAGATATTTCCGAGCCTGTGACCCAGGCAACCCTGCGGATTGTAAAGGTCTTCTGGAGTCTGGACTCTGATTTGGCTTATAAACGCCATTTCCCCGCAATCAACTGGCTGACCAGCTATTCACTTTATATTGACACAATGGAAAAATGGTTTAATGCCCAGGTAGAAGAAGACTGGACCTCCCTTCGTTCTGAGATGATGAGGCTTCTGCAGGAGGAATCCGAACTAAATGAGATCGTTCAGTTGGTAGGTATGGACGCCCTCTCAGCTCCAGACCGTCTGAAGCTGGAAGCCGCCCGTTCCATCCGTGAGGATTTCCTCCATCAGAATGCTTTCCATGAGGTAGATACCTATACTTCTCTGAAAAAGCAGCATATGATGATGCAGATGATCCTCTCCTACTATGACGAAGGGAAGCAGGCCCTTTCTGAGGGAGCCGGTATTGAAGAGCTGGTTAAGCTTCCTGTGCGGGAGGCCATCGGCCGTTTCAAATATACAGAAGAAGTGGATCTGGACGCTGCTTTTGCTAAGATACAGAAGGGTTTAACAGACCAGATCGCCCAGGTGTTAAGCAGAAAGGAGGACTACTGATGCCAAAGGAATACAGAACCATTGAAGAGGTGGCAGGTCCCCTGATGCTGGTGCGGGGCGTACAGAATGTGGCCTACGATGAGCTGGGGGAAATAGAACTGGCAAACGGCGAGAAGCGCCGCTGCAAGGTGCTGGAAATCGACGGCGGAAACGCCCTGGTTCAGCTTTTTGAGGCCTCCACGGGAATCAACCTGGAATCCAGCAAGGTGCGTTTTCTGGGCCGCTCCATGGAGCTGGGCGTTTCAGAGGATATGCTCAGCCGTATGTTCGACGGTCTGGGCCGTCCCATCGACGGCGGCCCGGAGATCCTGCCGGAACAGCGGAACGATATTAACGGCCTGCCTATGAACCCGGCAGCCAGAAATTATCCCCAGGAGTTTATCCAGACCGGGATCTCGGCCATCGATGGCCTGAATACCCTGGTCCGGGGACAGAAGCTTCCTATCTTCTCCGCCTCCGGCCTTCCTCATGCGAATCTGGCGGCTCAGATTGCCAGACAGGCCAAGGTGAGAGGAACTTCTGAACCCTTTGCGGTAGTATTCGCCGCTATGGGAATCACCTTTGAGGAAGCCAACTTCTTCATGGAAAGCTTCCGGGAGACAGGGGCCATCGACCGCAGCGTCATGTTTATCAACCTGGCCAACGATCCGCCTGTAGAGAGGATCGCCACTCCCCGTATGGCTTTGACTGCCGCCGAGTATCTGGCTTTTGAGAAGAACATGCACGTGCTGGTTATCCTGACGGATATTACAAACTACGCAGACGCTCTCCGTGAGATTTCGGCTGCCAGAAAAGAAGTGCCCGGACGCCGGGGATATCCCGGCTACATGTACACAGATCTGGCTTCCCTGTATGAGAGAGCCGGCAGGCAGAAAGGGAAGAACGGTTCCATCACTCTGATTCCCATTCTCACCATGCCGGAGGACGACAAGACCCATCCCATCCCCGATCTTACGGGATATATTACAGAGGGACAGATTATCTTAAGCCGAGAGCTTTACCGTAAAAATATCGCTCCCCCTATAGATGTGCTTCCCTCCCTCTCCCGTCTGAAGGATAAGGGAATCGGTGAAGGAAAGACAAGGGCGGATCACGCGGACGTGATGAACCAGCTCTTTGCCGCCTACGCCAGAGGAAAAGATGCCAAGGAGCTGATGGTCATCCTTGGCGAAGCGGCTCTGACGGATATTGATAAAATATATGCCAAGTTTGCAGACGCCTTTGAGAAAGAGTATGTGTCCCAGGGCTACTATACAGACCGCAGCATTGAGGAAACCATGGAGATCGGCTGGAAGCTTCTGCGCATTCTGCCCAGAAGCGAGCTGAAACGTATTAAAGACAAATTCCTGGATGAGTTCTATGAGGGATAGAGGAAAGGAAGTCAACGGATATGAGTGCTAAACATGTGAACCCTACCCGCATGGAGCTGACCAGGCTGAAAAAAAAGCTGACCACCGCCCGAAGGGGCCACAAGCTTCTGAAGGACAAGCGAGATGAGCTGATGCGCCAGTTTTTGGAGATGGTCCGTGAAAATAAGGTTCTCCGTGAAAAGGTGGAGGCCGGCATCCGCAATGCCAACCAGAATTTTGTCCTGGCCAGGGCCGGCATGTCCGAGGAAGCCTTAAACGTGGCTCTCATGGCCCCCAAGCAGGAAGTCTATCTGGAAGCGGAGACTAAAAATGTCATGAGCGTGGAGATTCCCGTCTTTCACTATAAGACAAGGACTTCCGATCCCGGAGACATTTACTCCTACGGCTACGCATTCACTTCCAGCGACCTGGACGATGCGGTAAAAAGCCTGGCAGACCTTCTGCCCGAGATGCTCCGTCTGGCAGAGTGTGAGAAATCCTGCCAGCTCATGGCGGCTGAGATCGAGAGGACCAGGCGCCGGGTCAACGCCCTGGAGCATGTGGTTATCCCGGAGACAGAGCAGAATATCCGCTATATTACCATGAAGCTGGATGAGAACGAACGCAGCTCCCAGACCCGCCTCATGAAGGTAAAGGATATGATGCTGGAGCAGACCCACAAATATACAAGCCATGGGGATGTGAAAATCCTGGAGGACGAATCTTAAGCGGGACTGTAGAGGCTGCTGCATTGAGCAAATTTAATGCAGCAGCCCTTTTACATCAAATTTACTTGTACTGAAAGGAGAAAAAATTTGGATTTACTGAAAGATAATCTGAAAGGCCTGTATCAAAAATATCTGCTTCCTTCTTTTGCCAGTGCCCTGATGATTTCCATCTATTCCTTTGTGGACACCATCGCGGTGGGCCAGTATGCCGGACCTGCGGGCACGGCGGCCATCGCCGTGGTCACGCCTCTGTATGGGATCTTTACTTTTTTCGCAGTGCTCTGCGGCGTGGGCGGCGCCGTGCTCCTTGGAAAATCCAGGGGAGAGGGGAATTATGAGAAGGGGAATACCTATTTCACGGCTTCCCTGATCCTTATTTTCTTTTTTACTGCTATCCTGTGGATCCTCTTTCTGGTGTGCCGCAATCCCATCCTGCGGTTTTTCGGCGCCGACGATGCCCTGATGCCGGAGGTGATCCAGTACGCCAAGTGGCTGATCTGGTTCCTGCCTGTTTTCCTGCTTCCCACTTCCCTGGGCGCTTTCCTCAGGAATGACGGCGCCCCCAGGCTGGCCATGGCTGCCGTGCTGATCGGCGGGTGCGTCAATGTTTTCGGGGATTGGTTTTTTGTATTTCCCCTGGACATGGGGCTTTCGGGAGCTGCCTTGGCTACCTTGATCGGCAATGGTGTGCAGGCACTGATTATGATCTCGCATTTTTTCCGCCCCTCCTGCCGGCTGAAGCTTTCCATGCCCTCCCACCCTTTTCAGACCTTCAGAAAAATTCTTTCCATCGGCATCGGAGCCAGCGTCATTGACTTTGCCACAGTTTTCCTGATTATCCTTATCAACAATCAGATCATGCGCTACGGCACTTCCACGGATCTGGCTGTCTACGGGGTGGCGGCTACCATCGCCGTCTTGTTTCAGGCTATGTTCTGCGGCGTGGGGCAGGCCATACAGCCCATTGTGTCCGCCAACTACGGAGCAAATCAGCGGGAAAGATGCCAGAAAGCCTGGCAGATGTCTTTCCGGACCGTTCTGCTGCTGGGGGTATTTTTCCTCATGGTATGCGTGCTCTTTCCCACTCAGATTGTCCGGCTCTTTATGGCTGTAAACGATGAGGTACTGGCAGCAGCTCCCCGTATCATGCGGATTTACTGTACCTTATTTCTCTTTCAAGGGATCACGGTTCTGTCTACCTATTATCTGCAGAGCATTATGCAGAACCGCCAGTCCATGGCAGTCTCCCTCCTGAGAAGCGCCGTCCTCAGCGGGATTTTGCTGGCTGTGTTCCCCATGTTCTTTGGAATCACCGGCGTCTGGATCGCACAGCCTGTTTCCGAATGTATCACCACGGTGATCGCTCTTCTTTTCATCCAAAAAAATCACAGGACGGAAGCTTAAATCCTTCCGCCCTGTATTTTTATTTTTCTTTAATTTCTTTTTATGCTACCGGCGAAGCCAGCTCATCCAGCCATTTTCCCACATAATCGAAACAATTTTTTACCGTGTCCCCAAACTCTCCCGGGTACGATTCCGCATCCTGCTGCGGCGTAAAATTATGGGAGGCCCCTCTTACGAAGGCCATGGTCTTATCCTCACTCTTGGCATTCTCATAGATTGCCTCAGCGGCCAGAAATTCATAGCTTCCTGTCATTCCCATAATCAGCATAGGGGAAGAGATGCCCTTTACGTTGCCCGGGGTGCAGCAGTAGCTGGAATCCCAGTCAATCCCGTAAATCCGGCTTTCGTCATAGTGAAAATCCCTGGTGCGCACGGCCGAATTCGTCAGATACGTCTTCACAGTAGAAACATTGGTCGCCATCTCGTTTACTGTAACCATATTTTTGTTAAAGTGCGGTTTCCTCAGGGAGTAAATAACCTCCTTAGTCACGGAGCCGTCCTCATGGATCAGCGGCCATTCATGGATGGTATGTGAGAGAAGCTTTGTGTCCTGAGGAAACATTTTATTATTGGGGGCAATCTGGGAGGCTCCGGCAATCACGAAGGGCTCGTCGTCCTCAAAGCGCCCTCTGTCTTGTTCCAGCTCTCCAAGCCGCTCTAATGCCTGGCTGATCAGCTCCTCGTTCCTCTTCTCCTGTCCCCTCTGATAGTTTCTGATAAATTCCGGGGAATAGTCTGCACCTTCCGGGCTGAATCCATTTTCCGGGGCAAACAGATCAAATCCAGGCTTCAGGTTCCGGCTGGTGGCATTATCTGAAATTCCCGGTTCCAGGCTTAAGAGTGTCATCACGCCGTTTCCCCAGTTTGAGTCCAAAAACATCACGGCGTCAGCCTTTGGCAGGGGGCCGATATCCGAAAGCTTCACAATTTTTCTGTCATCCTGAAAAATTTCCGGTCCGTTTTCTGCCACGCACTGATAGGCGCTCATCAAAGTGGCCCCTCCGCTGTGCCCCAGCAGTACAACCCTCTGGAGTCCCGGTATTTTTCTTAAATATTCCACGCCTCTTTTCACGTCTAAAAGCTTTTTATCCAGAGTCATGCAGGGCTTTTCCACATTGGAGGCCAGGACTGTAAATCCCCTTGAGGCCAGCTCCGGCGCCGGGATAAATCCATAATAATCACTGTCAGAATGCATCAGCAGGATTCCTGTCTCTTTGCGGAGAGCCGGATCCACTGGTTCATAGAAAATCCCCCCCTGCCCTCTGCTTAAAGATATATATGTATTCTTTACATTGCAATATGTTCTGTCCATTTTTTCTCCTCAAATACAACTTAACCTGATTTTCACTGTGGCTCATAAAAGGACGCATAAGATGCCCCTGGCTGTTTATACTTCTGTTCCACTGCTGTCAGCCTTCCTTCCTCCCCGATTGCAAACACGGTCAGTTCCCCGCCCACCAGGCACATAGACAGAAGGAAGCGCCCATTTGGAAACATCGCCAGTCCTCTGGGCCGGTTTCCCGGCACACCGCAGCTTCTGATATGGGACAGTTTTCCCGTCTCCTGGTCTATTTTCATAACAGCGATCACATCAGCGGCATTGATCAAGGTGTACAGATAATTTCCCTGGGGATCTATGACAAAGCCCTGCTGTTCAAGCCGGGTGCCTTTTTTTACCGGCAGCTCAGGATCCAAGACATTCTCAACGCACACCCGCTCCAGCTCCCCCTCTTCTCCGTATCGGAAAGAGGTTACGTAGCACTTCCCGTCATAGGAGGCTTCATGATTCACAAACAGGTACGGCTTGTCCGGGTGGAACACCACATACCTGGGAGCCCCTTCCTCCCGATCCGTCATCTGACTGTTAAGAAGAGTCAGTTTTTCTTTTTCGTAGTCAAAGGCGTAAAGATACAGCTTGCCCGTTCCTTTGTCCGCCACTGCCATAAGCTTGCCGGAGGGAGAAAATACTGCGCAGTGGGGATGCGCCTCCCTGTCTTTTTCATATTCATTGTGGTCTATATTTTCAACCAGCTTTTTTGCCATCCCCGCCTCATCCAGGCTGTATACCTGCACATCTGCTTCTGCACAGATGCGGCGGGAACGGATCTCTCCCTTCTCATCTCTGCTGTGGCGGATTACGCCCATGGAACAGGAATGGTGGGCCTCAAATAAATAGCGGCCGGAATGATCCAGACTGACATAGGCAGGATTCGGACATCCCGTGACAATCTGCCCCTCTTCCCTGGCCCTTCCGTTTTCTCCATCCAGGCCGTATACGAAAATTCTCCCGGAGGCTCCTTCGCCTTCCTTAAAACAAGGCACTTCATTATTTACATAAAGCTTTCCTCTCCTGGCATCCACCCAGGAAGCGTTAAAGGAATCTTCCGTATTGATCATTTCCACAAACTGCAGCTCCCCTGTCTCCTGGTTTACCAGGTACTGTCCCAGCCCCGGCGCTCCGCCGTGCTCTTCCCAGGAGCTTACATACATAAAGGTTTTCTTTTCACTCACCGCATCCGCCTCCTATGAGATTTCTTTCAGGCGGCAGCAGGAGACATAGTGATTTTTTTCCGCCTCCTGCAGCTTCTGGGGCTGCCTGCATTCCTCTTTCGCATAAGGACACCTGGCCGCAAACCGGCATCCCGGCTCGGGATTGATAGGGGACGTAATTTCTCCCTTTAACCGCACCCGCTTCATGGGATGAAAAATATCTGTGGAGGGTATGGCGGAAAGAAGGGCCTTTGTATAAGGATGCAGTGTATGCGCAAACAGCTCTTCCGCAGGGGCCTTTTCCACAAGCTGTCCCAGATACATGACACAGATATGGTCGGAAATATGACGTACCACAGACAGATCGTGGGTGACGAACATATAGGCAATTCCCATCTGATCCTGAAGATCCATCAGAAGATTCAAGACTTGAGCCTGGATGGAGACATCCAGGGCTGACACCGGTTCATCGCACACGATAAATTCTGGGTTCAGGGCCAGGGCTCTGGCTATCCCTACCCTCTGGCGTCTCCCTCCGTCCAGCTCATGAGGATAAGACTGGCGGAGACGCTCATCGATTCCCACCAGCTCCATCAGCCGGTTAGCTTCCTCCTGAAGCTCCCCTTTCCCATGGAATCTCCCGGAATGCTTTAGAGGCTCCTTAATGGTGGACTCAATCCGGATTCTTGGATTTAAGCTGGAATAAGGATCCTGGAACACAATCTGCATCTTGTCACGGATTTTATCCAGCTCTCTCCCCTTCACATGAGTAATATCCTGCCCGTTCAGAAAGATCTGCCCTTCCGTAGCCTCCTGCAGCCGGATCATCGTACGCCCCAGAGTGCTTTTTCCACAGCCGGACTCCCCCACCACTCCCAGGGTCTCCCCTTTTTCTATGGTGAAGGATACATCGTCCACAGCATGGTTCAGCCCGGCGGGCACCTTAAAATATTTCTTTAAATTTCGCACTTCTATTAATGACATATATTATCCCTCCTGCTTCAAATGACAGCAACAGCAGCTATGATCCGGCCCCAGCTTCACCTTCGGTATTTCTCCCATACATTCCTGGGTGGCTTTGGGACATCTGGGAGCAAAGGCGCAGCCCTTCGGAAGCGCCGTAGGATCCGGCAGCGTTCCCGGAATAGGCCTCAGCCGTTTTTCCCCTGCGTTCATGCTGGGCAGGGAGGCAAAGAGTCCCTGGGTGTAGGGATGGGAGGGATGGAGGAAAATATCCTTTTTATCTCCGTACTCTATGATTTTTCCCGCATAGACCACCGCCACCTTATCGCTGGTCTCCGCCACCACGCCCAAGTCGTGGGTAATGAGAATCATAGATGTCTCATATTTATCCTTTAATTCTTTAATCAAATCCAATACCTGGGCCTGTATGGTCACATCCAGAGCCGTGGTAGGTTCATCCGCCAGCAAAAGCAGAGGATTGCAGGCAAGAGCCATGGCAATCACCACTCTCTGCTTCATGCCGCCGGAAAATTCAAAGGGATACTCTACCCATCGCTCAGCGGGAATTCCCACCATCTCCAGCATCTCCTTTGCCTTTTCCTCCGCCTGCTTCTTATCATAAGGATTGTGAAGCATGAGCCCTTCCATAATCTGTTCCCCTACTGTCATAAGAGGATTCAGAGCCGTCATAGGATCCTGGAAGATCATTGCGATTTTCTTTCCTCTGATTTCCAGCATCTTTTCTTCCGGCAGGCGCAGAAGATCCTCCCCTTCCATCTGGATTTCTCCTCCCAGGACTTTGGACGGAGGGTTAGGAAGGATGCCAAGAATAGCCTTGGCAATGGTGGTTTTGCCCGCCCCGGTCTCTCCCACCAGAGCCAATGTCTCTCCTTTATGCAGGTCAAAGGAAACCTTGTTTACTGCCTGTACAATCTTTTTTCTGGAGGTATATACCACTTCTAGATCCCGAACTGAGAGGAATTTTTCTTTCTTTTCACTCATCACGCTTCCTCCTTCTCTACTTTCTAAGTTTGGGATCCATGGCATCCCGCAGTCCGTCGCCGATCAGATTGATAGCCAGCACCGTCAGTGCGATGATCAGTCCCGGAAACATAATCAGATGAGGGTAATTCAAAATATGGGTACGGGCATCCGCCAGCATGGCTCCCCACTCCGGTGTGGGCGGCTGCACTCCAAGCCCGATGTAGGAAAGGGCTGCCGCCATAGTAATGGTCATCCCGATTCCCATGGTGGCGTCCACGATTACAGGTGAAACTACATTGGGAAGAAGATGGCGGAACATGATGCTGATTTTTGAGCATTTTATGGACTCCGCCGCCTCCAGATATTCCCTGGAACGCTCCGCCAGAATCTGTCCCCGGATCAGACGCACGCCGATGGGTACATTTCCCACGGAAAGAGCCAATACCGTGTTGAAAAATCCGCTTCCCAGAACCGCTGAAATCAAAATACACAGAAGAATGCTGGGAAGGGAGGACCAGATATCCATAATCCTCATGATCAAAGTCTCTGTCTTACCGCCAAAGTATCCGGCCACACTTCCGATAATGGTCCCTGCCACAGAACCAAAAATCGCTGCGCAGAGCCCAAGGGCCAGTGAATAGCGCCCGCCGTAGAGAAGTCTTGTAAACAGATCCCTTCCCATTCCGTCTGTCCCGCAAAGATGCTGGGCGCTGGGGCCTGCGAACATATTCTGTATATCCATATCATTGACGCCATAGGGCGCCACAAGAGGGGCAAAGAGACAGGCCAGAACGATCACTGCCAGTAAAACGATTCCCACCCTGGCCCCGGGATTTTCCCAGATTCTCTGCATAGTCTCCGCAAACAGAGAAGATTTCGAGCTTTTTATGTATTGGTCGTAGGCGCCTTTTTTCTTTCTCCTTATCATTTTTTCTGTCCCCCTTTCCTGACGCTGGAATACTGCGCTTTGATCCTGGGATCCACAAAGGCGTACACCAGATCCACGATCAGCATGGACACCGAAGTAAACACCGCGAAGAACAGCACACAGGACCGCACTACAGGATAATCTCTGGAATTAATGGCGGTCAGCAGATAAAGCCCGATTCCCGGTACGGAGAATACGCTCTCAATCACTGCGGAGCCTGCCACGATCCTGGCAAAGCCGGCGCCGATGGAAGTAATAATCGGCATCAGCGCATTGGGAAGCATATGGCGGAACACCACTTTCTTCTCCCTCTGTCCCTTGGCCCTGGCCGTGGTGATGTAATCTTCCCGGAATACCCCCAGCATACTTGCCCTCGTCTGCCTGGCGTTTACCGCAATGCCTCCCAGAGCGCTGCAGATAATAGGCATCACATAATACTGCGGCCCCCCGATGCCGTAGGCCGGGAGCCAGCCAAGCTTCGCTGAAAACAGAAGGATCAGCATCAAAGCCACCCAGAAATCAGGACAGGAGATGAATACCATGGCGATTCCCATGGTCAGAGAGTCCTGCCATTTCCCCTCATGGGTAGCTGCGAAGATTCCCATAAGGAGTCCCAAAGCCAGGTTTAAAACCATGGCGGACAGACCTATGATCACGGTTCTGGGAAGCCTCACCAGCATCTCATCCACCACCGGTTTGTTGTAAACCCAGGAGGTGCCCAGGTCAAAGTGCAGAAACGTATCGCTGAAATATTCTCCCAACTGCTGTATGTAAGATTTATCCAGCCCCATAATATGCCTGAGATTTTCCACATCTTCCGCAGTGGCGTTTCCGCCTGCAATCAGCCTGGCGGGATCTCCCGGCGTAAAATAAAGAATCGTAAAAATGATAAAGGATGTTCCCAGGATAATGACAATCATCCACAAAAGCCGTTTTAGTATGTATTTTCCCATAGATATTTCTCCCATTTGTTCAAGAATGCCGCTGAGACTGTTTCGCCGCTCACCGCCTATAGAGGCGGGAGTCACCCTCATCTGGGATGTAAAAGGGCGGTATACATAACCCCCGTATACCGCCCTCAAAATCATCTGTACAAGGCTTTCCCCTTCAGTGACTTATGGCCTCAGTCAAGATAGTACTCGCAGGCGCCTGCTCTTAAGAACTCATTCTCCCGATAGGCAAGTGTGGCAAAATCCTCACTGTATACGGCATTCATGGATGTGGTGGTCAATGCGCAGTAATAAGCGTTTTCAAGAATATACTCGTGCATCTCTGTCATCTTTTCTTCTGTGTGTCCCTCCAGGGAGGTGCAGCTCTCAAGATACTCCTGAAGCGTGTCATCGTGAATAAATGCCATATTGTAGTCTGTGCCAAACTCATTGTAGTTTGTAAAACGGTTCCATTCTCCTACCTGTGATCCGCCTCCTGCGTTGGTAATCATCAGATCCCACTTAGTGGAATCCAGAGCGTCTGTCTGCACAAGGGCTTCGTCCTCCGCCAGGATTTCCACATTGATTCCTACATTCAGCAGCAGAGCCTGTATCATGGTCATCATATTTTTGTCAATCTCATTGCTGCTTCCCAGAAGAGTCAGCGTTTCCCCGTTGTAGGAGGTCTGCGCAAGATATTCCTGGGCTTTTTCCACATCGCAGACTGCCATGTAGTTATTCTCGCTCTCTTCCCAGGCCGTATTATAATCCCCAAAGAACGGAGTTCCCAATGCCTTGGCAGGAAGACCGGTTCCGGCTGCCGCCGCAATCGCTTCATTGTCCAGGGCAAAGTAAACGGCCTTGCGAAGATTCACATCGCTCATGAGGCTGTCCTCAGAATTATTTCCCATAAGGACCCTCAGACCGCTACCCTGAGTGATATAAACGTCATTTCCATCCGCATACTGTCCGCCCTCCTGGAAATCCGCCAGATTTTCTTCAGGAACATACTCAGAATACTGAATCTGGCCGGTGCTTAAGGCGATAACGTGCTGGGAAGTCTCGGAAATAATGTCATACTCGATGGTCTGAACGTTTGCCAGATGCTCGGAATCCCTCAGCTCCTCTGTCTGCCAATAATCATCGTTGGCCTCCAGAACCAGCTTGCTTCCCACAGTATATTCCGTCACCTTATATGGTCCGGTAGCTACAGGCGCTTCATGGAAGTTTCCTTCCTCATAAGCCTTCTGTGAGAAGATGGGTGTCCGGCACCAGGGCCATTCCAAATCCCCGATCCCATCAATGGGAGAGGTCCAGGTAAATTCCACTGTATAATCATCCACCGCCTCCACACTCTCAAACTTGTCATATTTCAAGGCTTTTCCCGCATCCACCAAGGTATAATAGGAGAAGACCACATCTTCAGCCGTAATATTGTTGCCCTCCGTGTCTGTAATATAATCATAAATCTCTACCTGCCAGTGAAGGTCGTCCACCTCTGTGTAGCCCTTGGCAAGGATGGGAACGTACTCATTGTTGCGAAGGTCAAAGAGGGTTTCGTAGAAATTATAATTGGTATAGAGCAGGCTGTTGTCGCCTCCCGTATTTTCCGGAGCCAGATCCTTGGGATCGCTGACCAGACCGATGGCTACTTTCTCATAGCGCTCCCCATTCTGCGTAGTCTCTCTGGATGTATCAATCTGCGGCGCAGTATTTTCCTCCGCCATGACTGCGGCTGAAAGGCTGCCTGCCAGCAGGACGGCTGAGAGAGCCGTACCTAAAATCCTGTTTGCTTTCGTATGTTTCATTCTTTTTCCTCCTTTGCAAAATCACAATAAATTTTCCCACACCCCAGAGCTCATACGGTAGTATTGCTGAAAATCCTTTTGTTTTACCTGCGTTTTTTGTTGATATTATTATATACATTTAAAAATGCGAAAGCAAATCGTATTCGGCCTTACTTCCGTCCAAAATGGAAAGTATAAAAAAAGAACTGCCGCTCACCCTTTTGGGAAAAACAGACAGTTCTTCTGCTAACCTGTATAAAATTAATCTTGCAAGGCTATACCTCCGCCCTGCTCCTGACAAACTCAATAAAAAGCTTCGCCTCCTCTGACAGCTTCCTTCCTTTCATGTAGCAGAGGGAGATGTCAATTTCCCTGGAGGGCGTGATCTCTACCACGGCGATTTCCTCCCGCATAATGAATTCCAGAGCTTTCTTCCACAAGAGAGCAATCCCCATGTTTTTGGCCACCGAATCCACAATGTTGCTTCCCACCGTACCGGTGAAGACTACCTTAGGTTCAAAACCGGCCTCCAGGCAGGTATTCCGTATAATCTTGCTGATCCTGTTTTTGTCGCTGTCGGGAAACATGACAAAGTCCTCTCCCCGCAGCTCCGAAAGAGCTACCTGCTTCCTGGAAGCCAGAGGATGGGAGCGGTTGCAGATCATAATAAGAAAATCCTTCTTAAAGGGTATCTTCACCAGATCCTGTTCTTTGTTTTCTTCATCCACAATAAAGGCCAGCTCACATTCACCTTTTTTCAGCAGCTCCTTTCCTTCGTAGCTCTCATTGATAGCCAGCCCGATATGGTACTTCTGCCGGAACTCCACTGCCAGCTCAAAAATCCGGTAGCCGGCGCTGATGGCAATGGATTTCTCATCTGAAGCTGCCTTCAAAAAGAGCTTTCTGGAAGCTTCTTCCTGCAGCGCAGCTATTTTTTTCGCATACGGAAGCAGGATCTCACCGTATTCGTTCAGCGTGATTGTTCTCTTGCTCCGGTCAAACAAAGGCACCCCATACTCCTTTTCCAGAGCGTGAATATGTTTAGACAGCGAGGAAGAGGTCGTATACAGCCTCTCCGCAGCTTCACCCAGCCGCCCTTCCTCAGCGATCACCAAAAATTCCTCTAAGTATTCAATTTCCATTGCTTCCTCCCAACCCCATTGCAGTTCTTTCAGAACTTTTTTGCTCTCTCTTTATAATATCACTCTTTTTTTCCCTTTTCAAACCAGGATTAGAAAGAAGGAAGAATTTTGCTTATTTTTTCTTTTTATCTATGGTCAGCCGGTGGAGCCGCTCTGACATAAATACCATCAGAACCAAAATGATCAGCAGATAAAGCGGGTACAACGCCACCGATACATACTGGGCCAGCAGTCCAAACACCGGCGGCGCCAGGCAGCTTCCCACATAGGCAAAGGCCATCTGAACCCCGATGATCGCCTGGCTTTTGTCTTCCCCGAAGTTGGCTGGAGTCTCATGAATAATAGAGGGATAGATAGGAGCGCAGCCGCAGCCGATCAGAACCAGCCCAGGATAGAGCGTAGCCTCCCCCAGGGGAAGGAGTACCAGAAGTATCCCCACTGCTCCCACTGCTTGACCAAGCCGGATCATATTCCTATCATTTACCTTTATGGTCACGAAACCGGACACAAAACGGCCTGCGGTAATTCCCAGGTAGAAAAGGCTTGCCAGACCTGCCGCTTCTTCTGCCGGAATTCCTCTGTACAGGGTACAATAGCTGGCAGCCCACATCCCCGCCGTGGCCTCTACGGCACAGTAGCAGCAGAAGCAGATCAACACCTCTTTGACGCCCGGATAACGCAGGATTTCAGGAAGGCTCATATGGGAAGATTTCTTGCCCTCTTCAATGAAATCCCCGATCTCCCAGCCCGTCTTTTTCTTCCAGAGAGGCAGAGACAAAAAGAGAATTACAGTCAGCACGATCTGCAGAATAGAAATCGTCCTATATCCGCCATGCCATCCAGTTCCCCCTGAAATTGCCCAGCCCATAATCACAGGGCCCACACTGGCTCCCACGCCCCACATACAGTGCAGCCAGCTCATATGGCGTGCAGGATAATGGAGAGCAACGAAATTATTCAAAGCCGCATCCACAGCCCCGGCTCCCAGCCCGTAGGGAATCGCCCACAGGCACAGCATCCAGAAAGAATTGGAGATGGAGAAGCCAAACAGAGCTGCTGCCGTAACACATACGCTGATGGCAGTTACTTTTCCCGCTCCCAGCAGACGGGTCATCCGGTCGCTGGACAGACTGGAGACAATGGTGCCTCCGGCTATAATCATGGAAACAATGCCCGCCCAGGATACGGAAGCCCCAAGCGCCTGATACATACTGGGCCAGGCGGACCCTAAAAGAGAATCTGGAAGTCCCAGACTGATAAACGCCAGATAAATGATCCCAAGCAAAAGCGATGTCATTTTTACTCCTCCTTTTATGCAGTACTTTTACTTCTTTTTCACAATAACGATTTTACAGCTTTCCTGGGCTTGCTTCCATAAGGATTGCGTATTATACTATAAAAAAAGCGACTTTTGGGAGAAAAAATAATGAGAGAATGTTACGTGAATATTGACCGCAAAGGCCGGGAAATGGTGAACCACGGCTCCCCTTCTTTTCCCTGCGCCTGCTACCATACTTCCTCCCATCAGGTGGACGTGGCCTGGCACTGGCATGAAGAATTTGAATTAATCTACCTAAACAGCGGAACTGTGCGCTGCTCCGCCGGAGACCGCCGCTTTCTTCTTCACGGCGGCGAAGCGGCATTCATCAACGCCGGGGTTCCCCACACCCTCTTCCAGCGTCTGGGAGAACCCTATGACGAACACGACATTGTCTTTCACGCCCGCCTGGTGTACGGGGAGGTAGGCAGCGTCTTTTACGACAAATACCTGCTGCCGCTGCTTCGCTGCACGGCCCTGCCAGGCTTCAAGCTTTCCCCTGAGATCCCATGGCAGAAGGAAGCCATCAGCCATCTTCGCCTGGCTGTCTCCTGCCTGCTGGAAAAAAGGGATTTGTATGAATTGTCCGTCCGCAGCGCCTTGTCTGCTTTCCTCGGCCTTCTCTGGAAAGAAAACCAGAACGTAATAGGGCCGGCAGCCTTAAAGCCGCCGGCCTCCAGGGAGCGAGTACAGAAAATGCTGGATTACTTCCACTCCCACTATCAGGATCCTGTTACCCTGGACGAGCTCTCCGCCCAGGCCAATATCTGCAAGCGTGAATGTCAGAGGGTCTTTAAATCTGTGCTGGGCCTGACTCCTTCCCAGTATTTTGAGCAGTACCGGCTGAGCCTGTCCGTAAGCCTGCTTCTGAACACCCGGGAAAGCATTATTGACATTTCCGGCAAATGCGGTTTTCAAAGCCCCAGCTACTTCACTAAGGTATTTCACAAACGCTACGGCCTGACCCCTACAGAATTCCGGGCTTCTCAGGCTGCGCCCCCTGCTTCATCATGAAGAAAACTCAAACCCTTCTATTTCAAAAAGGCTCATCTGATGCCCGGTCTCTATTTTAGGAGCCGGCCCCGTATGCTCTGTCTCCATCAGCCCTTCCATTCCTTCCAGGAAAGGCGATCTTTCGCCGGAGGCCGTCAGGATCAGTTCCTCCTTGGCACGGGTGAGCCCCACGTAGAACAGCCGCCGCTCTTCCTCCAGGTCTGTCTCATATTTTTTGCTCTCAAAGGGGATCTGCCCCTTTCTGGCTCCAAAGAGAATTACTGCCGGAAATTCCAGGCCCTTTGACCCGTGAAGGGTCATGAGAGTAACGGCGTCCCCGCTGTACTGCTTCTCTCCGCAGCGCTTCAGGTCACTCTCCACTCCCAGAAGCAAGGCATTTAAGAATTCTTCCATAGATGAATAAAAAGATGCCACCTCTCTAAGTCGGATCATTTCCCTGCGCTTTTCAAAGCCCCATTCCTCATTCCAGAGCTCCAGAACTTCTGCCGGCGGTTTTTCCCGCAAAAGCGCGGCATATTTTTCAAAAGCGTTTCTGTAGACCTCAAGAGAAACCGAATCCTCGTCAAGCCCCCACAGAAGCTTAAGGCACAGTGTGCGTTCCTCTCCGCTCTCTTCCCCGGAAAGGCTTCGGAAGAATGCCACTGTCCCTCTGACCTTATCCTCTTTAAGAAAATCCTCTCTTCCTGCCACCACGTAGGGAATCCCCTCTTGTTTCAGACAGTTTTCCAGCAGCCGGGCTTCCTGGTGAGTTCGGTACAGAACAGCGATCTCACCAAAGGAGCGGTTCTCTCCTTCTCCCCTGCTTCTGCTGTTTTCCTGTGCCTCCAGCATCCCGATGCCTCCGGTAAGCCGGTTAATCTCTTTTGCCGTGAAAATCGCTTCCCCCATCTCACTTTGAGCCATGGCCAGCCGCACTGGATACCTTCCCTGGCGATTGGGGTGCAAGGGAATCCTCTGGCCGGGATTTTCCGCAATAACGGCCTGAGCCAGGCGGAGAATAGGTTCCCCGCTGCGGTAGTTTTCTTTCAAATGGATTTCCTCCAGGCTGCCGCCGGACTCCTTCAGCTTATGGAAGCAGGAGGAGTCCGAACCCCGGAATCCATAAATCGCCTGATCGGGATCCCCGATTGCAAACAGTTCTTTTCCATTTTTCCCCCAGGCCATGAGAAGCTGGTACTGCAGGGCATTCATATCCTGAAATTCATCTACGCAGATATAAGAAAAATGCCCGCTCCAATCCTGGCCTTTGGCACTCTCGGCCCTCCTAACCGCTTCCAAAAGCAGATCGTCAAAATCCATTGCCTTCTGCTCTTCCAGCTTTTTGTTATAAGCGGCCAGAAGCTGCGCCTGCTCCCCCTCGGCTTTCCCTGTATTTTTCCACTTAGAGAGATCTAAAAGCAGTTCTCCCGGCTTTTGCGAAAGCCCGTATTCCTTCTTCAGCTCCCTGGCGATCTCCAACGTCTCCGTCTCATCTACCAGCCGGACATCCATGCCCTCCTCCTTCAGAAGCTTCAGGCATAAGGAATGGAAGGTTCCGATCTGCATCTCCTGAAGCTTTCGTCTCTTGCCCAGACGTTTCTGCAGCCTTTCCCTCAATTCCCCTGCCGCTTGGTTCGTAAAGGTTACTGCCGTAATCTCCGAAGGCTTTACGCCGCATCCCTCTATAAGATAAGCGATATGGGACACCAGAGTCTCCGTCTTTCCGGTTCCCGGCCCGGCAATCACAGCGATCCGTGACGCCTGAGCATGGACAGCCTGCTCCTGTTCCCGGTTCAGCGTCTTTCCTGCCGAAGCCTCTTTTGTCTGAAGATTCTTGTTGGTGTCATCCTCTTTCTCCCGAATCTTCTTTTTAGACTGTGATGGGCTTTTGTCCTTTTCTCTGCTCCCATCCAGCCCCAGAAGGTCAAAAAAATCAAGCTGACCCCCAGGCCCTGAAAGCTCTTCCTCCTGAAAAAGCCGGATTTTTCCATATTCTCCGTCAAATCCCGGCGTTCGCTCTACCTTTCCCTGCCGCAGACGGCGGATTCCTTCGGCAATCCCGGATCCGGCCGTACCTTCAATCTCTTCTTCTGGAAGGCTGCGCAGGATTTCAAACTCCGGCCCCAGCTCTTCCAGCATCCGCCAGTACAGTCTCTGAACCTTCACGCTGGAGGCAGAACATCCCATAGAGGCTCCGATTACCTCCGGCAGAGGAACCAGGCTCTCATATCCTTTGGCTCCCGCAGGCACGAAGCCCTCCTGCCTGTCCGCAAGCTGCTCCACCCGGTGGGACACGCCTATGGTAATTTTTCTGCCGCACACAGGGCAGATTCCCTGATGCTCCTGAGTCTGGGCCGGAGTCAGGCAGAGCCCGCATTTGCGGTGGCCGTCCATATGATACTTCCCTTCCTCCGGGAAAAATTCGATGGTGCCCGCAAGTCCCTTTCCTTCTTCTATAGCCTCTTTAAGCTCCGGGTAAGAGAGCCCAGTCTCCAAAAGATTGGCCTCTCGCCCCAGCTTGGCTGGGGAATGAGCGTCGGAATTGGAGATAAGCTGGCAGCGGTCCAGAGCCGAAACCCGCCAATTCATGGGCGGATCCGAAGAAAGCCCCGTCTCCACCGCATGGATGCAGGGACTTAAGTCCTCAAAACATTCTTCCAGGGAATCAAAGCCCGAAAAGGCCCCAAAAAGAGAAAAATGCGGCGTCCAGATGTGGGCCGGTACATAGATGGCCTCCGGACAGAACTCCAGGGTAATCTCCAGAAGCTCCCGGCAGTCCAGTCCCAAAATGGGCCGTCCATCGGAGTGGATATTTCCGATCTCTTCCAGCTTCCTTGAGAGCTTCTCCGCCGCCTCAAGGCCGGGAAGGAGAATCAGGCTGTGTACCTTTCTAACCTTTCCTCTTTTTTTATAGATGGAACTGATCTCTCCGGTAATCACAAACCTGGGATTCTCCCCTCTGGCCGTGCCGTCCTGGATACGGTATTCCTCCTTGAGGGTGTAAAGGCCCTCCTGGGCCGGTTCCAACTTCTCCTTCAATTCCTCCCTCCAGGCAGGATGGGTAAAATCTCCCGTTCCCAAAAGGCCAATTCCCTTTCTTCTTCCCCACAGCTCCAGGTGCTCCGGGGTGCAGTCCCTGCTGGTAGCCCTGGAATATCTGGAATGAATATGTAAATCCGCAATGTACATAATAAAGCCCTTCTTTTGTATTCCGTTTTAGACAGAACAGCCCCTCTTGCTTCATGGCGCCGCCGGCTGATCTTATCGCTCGGATTTCTGCGGTATACGCAGAAACCGCTATGCGGTTATGATAGCATACTTCCGCTTTTCCCTCAAGGAATTCTCTGGGCTTCAGCCGTAGATCCCCCCAAACAGCAGGGCCAGAAAAATCATCACTCCAGAAAAGCAGAGCGAAGAAATAGAAAGCAGAGTGGCCCGCTGTCCCGAAGGCACCATCCCATTCAGAAGCACATCTGTGCGCACCTGGATGAGATCGTCAAAAAAGGCGCCGGCAAAGCCTCCAAGGATCATCAGCAAAGGCTGTTCCCCAGTGGAGGCCGCAAATCCCAGGGCCACTCCCCCAAGACACAGCAGGGAGAGTTTTTTGTACCTCCAGGAATGGAAAAGAGGCACGGCTTTTGCCCCTGCCGCCCCGCCAAGGGTCATGAAAAAAAGCGCCAGTCCAAGATTTTTATACTCCAGCCCCGCATCCGTCAGTCTTGCCTGCAGAAAATACAGGGTCAGGGTGGCGCAGGCCCCTATAAGGGCATTCCAAATCATCAGGCCCATCGCCCTGGGATTCCTTCCCATAAAGGCAAAGCTCTCCTGAAAGCAGGAGACAGTCTCCCGGAAGATTCCCCGCAGTCCCTGTTTCTCCGTCTTCTTTTGACCAAAAGCAGGCTCCCAGAGCCCCAGGGCAAGCCCTACGCACACCAGACTTATCCCTCCGTCCAGGGTATAGGCCTTTCGCCAGCCCATCCAAAGGGCCAGACCAACCAGTAAGGTGGCTCCCGCCGCTCCCAGACGGTAAATCATCATTTCCCAGGAAGAAAAGGACACATACTCTTCCTCCCTGCCCTCCTGCTTCAGGCTGTCGTACGCCAGCGCCTCCCGAGTGCCTGAAGCAAAATTGTAGGCAAAGGCATTTAAAACCATGGCAGCCCCGATCCCCGGAAAGGAATCCGCCAGAATCATCGTGACAGCGGACAGAGCAAACATACAGTGACACATGACCATAGACCGCTTCCGCCCGAATACATCCGAAATCACCCCTGAGGGAACTTCAAAGAGAAGGCTTGCCACGTGAAAAATGCTCTCCGCCGCTCCGATCTCCAGCATGGAAAATCCTCTGGCAGCCAGCAAAGCCACCCATGAGGCCCCGGCAAGCTTAAAGCTCTCCAGAATAGAAATCATGTACAGTAAAAAAATTTGTTTCCTGATTTTAGACATAAAAAAACTCCTTCACCAAAATTTTTTCTGGATCGGGAGACCGCTTTCTTTAAATAAACTTAACTTTTTATATGTAAGTCACTTAAAAAAGAGTATACGATCCCCTTGGAACCGTAAATCTGCACCTTTTTTAAGCTGAATATTCTTATTCTTCCAAATCATCTTGTGTCGCTCCCTGAGTAAACTTACATGCCTACTGGCGCAGGCACCCTATTTTTCTTTTATATCACATTTTTAAAAATTTTTCTATCCTTTTTTCAATTCTTCTGTATAATAGAGGTAGCAGTTCGTTAGTCGCTATAGAATAGAAGATAGCAAAAGGAAAACTTACATGCAGGAGGTTTCTATGCCAAAAAGAACAGATATCCATAAAGTGCTTATCATTGGTTCCGGGCCCATCATCATCGGACAGGCCTGTGAATTCGATTACTCCGGTACCCAGGCCTGCAAAGCCCTGCGGAAGCTGGGCTATGAGATTGTGCTGGTAAATTCAAATCCGGCCACAATTATGACCGATCCGGAAACTGCCGACGTCACCTATATAGAACCACTGAATGTGGACCGTCTGGAACAGATTATCGCAAAAGAGCGCCCGGATGCCCTTCTCCCCAACCTGGGAGGCCAGTCCGGTCTGAATCTCTGTGCCGAACTGGCCCAGAAAGGAATCCTGGACAAATATAACGTAAAGGTCATCGGCGTGCAGGTAGACGCCATTGAACGCGGAGAAGACCGGATTGAGTTTAAGAATTCCATGAACGCTCTGGGAATCGAAATGCCCAGAAGCCAGGTCTCCTATTCCGTGGAAGAAGCCCTCTCCATTGCGGACGAGCTGGGCTATCCGGTAGTTCTCCGTCCCGCTTACACCATGGGCGGCGCAGGGGGCGGACTGGTTTATAACCGGGAAGAGCTGAAAACCGTATGCGCTAGAGGGCTTCAGGCCAGCCTTGTAGGACAGGTACTGGTAGAGGAATCCATTCTCGGCTGGGAAGAGCTGGAGCTTGAGGTGGTCCGGGACGCTGACAACAACATGATCACGGTCTGCTTTATTGAAAATATTGATCCCCTGGGGGTTCACACTGGTGATTCCTTCTGTTCCGCCCCCATGCTGACCATCTCCCAGGAATGTCAGAAGAGACTTCAGGAATATGCGTACCGGATTGTGGAATCCGTGCAGGTGATTGGCGGAACCAATGTCCAGTTCGCCCACGACCCCGTCACCGACCGGATTGTGGTCATCGAGATCAATCCCAGAACCTCCCGCTCTTCCGCCCTTGCCTCCAAAGCCACCGGCTTCCCCATCGCTCTGGTATCCGCCATGCTGGCTGCGGGCCTGACCTTAAAGGACATCCCCTGCGGCAAGTACGGCACTCTGGATAAATATGTGCCGGACGGCGACTATGTGGTGATTAAGTTTGCCCGCTGGGCCTTTGAAAAATTTAAAGGCGTAGAGGATAAGCTTGGAACCCAGATGCGTGCCGTGGGCGAAGTAATGAGCATCGGCAAAACTTATAAGGAAGCCTTTCAGAAGGCTATCCGCAGCCTGGAGATCGGAAGGTATGGCTTGGGCTACGCCAAAGATTTCCATGAGAAAACAAAAGAACAGCTTCTGCAGCTTCTGATCACTCCCTCCAGCGAGCGCCACTTCATTATGTATGAAGCCCTCCGCAAAGGGGCCTCCGTGGATGAGATCCATGAGATTACAAAAGTTAAAAAATACTTTATCCAGCAGATGAAGGAACTGGTAGAGGAAGAAGAATCCCTGGCCGCTTTCAAAGGTTCTCTTCCCAAAGATGAGCTGCTGGTATCCGCTAAAAAGGACGGTTTCTCAGATAAATACTTAAGTCAGATCCTTGAAATCCCGGAGGACGATATCCGCAGCCGCAGGATTTCCCTGGGGGTGGAGGAAGCCTGGGAGGGCGTACACGTAAGCGGCACCCCGGACAGCGCCTACTACTACTCCACCTACAATGCCCCGGACAAAAATCCCGTGAGCACAGACCGTCCCAAGATTATGATTCTGGGAGGCGGCCCCAACCGTATCGGACAGGGAATCGAATTCGACTACTGCTGCGTACACGCCTCTCTAGCTCTGAAAAAGCTAGGCTTTGAGACCATCATTGTCAACTGCAATCCTGAAACGGTCTCCACTGACTACGATACCTCAGACAAACTCTACTTTGAGCCTCTGACCCTGGAGGACGTGCTGAGCATCTATAAGAAAGAAAAGCCTCTGGGCGTAATTGCGCAGTTCGGCGGGCAGACCCCCCTGAATCTTGCCTCACAGCTTGAGAAAAACGGAGTGAGGATCCTGGGAACCTCCCCTGCCGTCATTGATCTGGCAGAGGACCGTGATCTTTTCCGTGAGATGATGGAGAAGCTGGAAATCCCCATGCCTGAATCCGGTATGGCCTCCACCATCGAAGAAGCCCTTAAGATTGCCGGAAAGATCGGCTATCCGGTTATGGTTCGTCCTTCCTACGTGCTGGGCGGCCGTGGAATGGAAGTAGTATACGACGACGACAGCCTTCGGGAATATATGAAAGCTGCCACAGGGGTCACCCCGGACCGTCCCATCCTCATTGACCGCTTCCTGAATCATGCCCTGGAATGCGAAGCCGACGCTGTCAGCGACGGAACTCATGCTTTTGTGCCGGCAGTTATGGAGCACATTGAGCTGGCCGGCGTTCATTCAGGGGACTCAGCCTGCATCATCCCCTCCGTTCACATTACACCGGAGAATCTGCGCACCATAAAGGAATATACGAAGAAGATCGCAGAAGAAATGCATGTAAAGGGACTGATGAATATGCAGTATGCCATTGAAAACGGAAAAGTTTTCGTCCTGGAGGCAAATCCCAGGGCATCCAGAACCGTTCCCCTGGTTTCAAAGGTATGCAATATCCGCATGGTACCTCTTGCCACGGACATTATTACATCCGAAATCACAGGACGTCCGTCGCCGGTAGAAAGCCTGAAGGAACAGCACATCCCATACTATGGAGTGAAAGAAGCGGTATTCCCCTTCAATATGTTCCCGGAAGTGGATCCCCTTCTGGGTCCGGAGATGCGCTCCACCGGCGAAGTCCTTGGACTTTCCACCTATTACGGCGAAGCCTTCTACAAAGCCCAGGAAGCGGCACAGTCCAAGCTTCCCCTTTCCGGTACAGTGCTGATCTCTGTAAACCGCAAGGATAAGGCTGAGGTAGTGGAGATTGCCCAGAGTTTTGCGGACGATGGCTTTAAGATCCTCTCCACCGGCCGCACCTATGAGCTAATTACCTCTGCTGGCATTCCCGCCGAGAAGGTAAATAAGCTGTATGAAGGACGTCCCAACATCCTGGATTTGATTACAAATGGAAAAATCGACCTGATCGTCAATTCTCCTGTGGGAAAAGACGATGTCCACGACGACAGCTACCTGCGCAAGGCAGCCATCAAGGCAAAGATTCCTTATATGACTACCATAGCCGCCGCCCGTGCTACGGCCAAGGGCATCCGCTACGTAAACAAGCACGGAAACGGTGAAGTAAAATCCCTGCAGGAGCTTCACAGCGAGATTAAAGACGCCCCATAATTTTAACAGGAATCGGCGCAGCGATAGCTGCGCCGGTTTTTCTATCCGGCTACTGCCGGTACCAACTGAGAAAGTCACCCAGTTTCTCCATAGACTCCTTAAGCACTTCGATCCTGGGAAGATACACAATCCTGAAATGGTCTGGCTGCTGCCAGTTGAATCCTCCGCCGTGGACCACCAGAATTTTTTTCTCCCTCAGCAAATCTAAGGCAAACTTCTCATCATCAGTGATGTTGAACCTTTTCCGATCCAGCTTGGGGAATATATAGAAGGCTGCTTTCGGTTTTACGGCAGTAACCCCGGGGATATCGTTCAGAGCCTTGTAAATATAATCCCTCTGTTCATAAATCCGCCCTCCCGGCACGATATAATCTTTGACACTCTGATGTCCTCCAAGCGCTGTCTGAACGATAGACTGGGCGGGTACATTGGAGCAAAGACGCATGTTGGAGAGCATATTAAGCCCTTCCATATAATCCCTGACGTGATCCTTCCTGCCGCTTAAAATCATCCAGCCAATCCTAAATCCCGCAATCATGTGGGACTTAGACAAGCCGCTGAAGGTAACGCAGAAAAGATCCGGGGCCAGGGATGCGATGGAAATATGTTCCTCCCCGTCCATCACAAGCCGGTCATAGATTTCATCTGAGAACAGGATGAGCTGATGCTCTCTTGCCACCTCCGCGATCTGCTCCAGGATTTCCCTGGGATAGAGTGCTCCCGTGGGATTGTTGGGATTGATGATCACGATGGCCTTGGTACGATCCGTTACTTTTTTCTTGATATCCTCGATATCTGGATACCATTCGGACTGTTCATCACAGACATAATGGACCGCCTTTCCTCCTGCCAGCGTCGCACAGGCGGTCCATAAAGGGTAATCCGGGGAAGGGATCAGCACCTCGTCCCCGTCGTCCAGCAGTGCGGACATACAGATATTAATCAGTTCACTGACGCCGTTGCCCGTATAAATATCCTCTATAGAGACATTGGGGATCTTCTTTGTCTGCGCATACTGCATAATGGCTTTCCTGGCTGAAAAAAGTCCCCTGGCCGAGGAATATCCCTCGCACTCCGCAAGCTGCCGGCGCATATCATAGATCACCTCATCAGGAGTCCTGAATCCAAAGGGAGCCGGATTTCCGATGTTCAGCTTCAGGATCTGAGTCCCGGATTCTTCCATTCGCTCCGCCTCATCAACCACCGGTCCCCGGACATCGTACAATACATGGTTCAATTTTGAAGATTTCTTAAATTCCCTCATTTTCATTCCTCCCGGATTTTTTTCGTACAGCTCTGGTTCTTCCTCTTTCGCTTCAGGCTGTTCCTCTCCCTTGAGCCATTCCGGCTCCACCTTAAGGGTTTTTGCCAGAAAGCAGAGCATATCCTCCCTGGGAACCGTTTTTCCGCTTACATACTGGCTGATATGACTTTTCCCAAGCTTGATCCCCTGCTGCTGCGCAGCACGGATCATATCGATCTGCTTCATTCCCTGACGGCTCATAGCTTCCTTCAATCTGTATGCAAACACTCCCTGCTGCATTCTCTCCCTCCTAAAGTTCAATTTCATTGTTGAATTATACCACGCTCCAGAGATTAGTTCAATATTATTTTTATTTTCTTTTTCAATAGTTCAAAAGTTCAATTTTATTCTCACTTGACATTCTTCTCCTTCTTTATATAATACCCGTATAAGCAAGGAGCACGGCAGTGCGGATTACGAATACGTAAGTTTTGTTACCTGCCGCCTATTGAGGCGGGAGGCACCGCATCTGAGACGCATAAATTTTATACAGGAGGTTATCCATGACAAATTCAACAGCAGCCACTCCCCTGGACAACTGGTTCACTCAGGCGAAATTTGGCCTTTTTATCCACTGGGGACTTTATTCCCTTCTGGCCGGAGAATACAAGGGCAGAAAAACAGACCGCATCGCAGAATGGATCATGAATGATCTGGACATCCCGGCAGAGGAATACGAAAAACTGGCAGAAAAATTTTCTCCCCAGCACTTCGACGCCGACTGGATCGTCCGCAAAGCAAAAAGCTGGGGCATGAAATACCTGGTCTTTACAGCAAAGCACCATGAGGGCTTTGCCATGTACCACTCCGCCTGCAGTCCCTATAATGTCACAGACGCCTCTCCTGACGGACGCGATATCCTCAGAGAGCTGCAAACAGCCTGCCAACGCCACGGGATGCGCCTGGGCCTTTATTACTCTCAGGCTCAAGACTGGCACGACCCCAACGGTTTTGTATACAGAAAAAACAATGAGGGAAAGGATTTTCAGAAATATCTGGACGAGCTGGTAAAACCGCAGCTTCGGGAGCTTCTCACTGAATATGGAAAAATCTCTCTGATTTGGTTTGACACGCCTATGGATATGACCCCGGCTCAGAGCAAGGAACTGGTGGATCTGGTAAAATCCCTGCAGCCAGAGTGCCTGATCAGCGGAAGAATCGGAAATCATCTGGGGGATTATGCCACCATGGGGGATAATTTCATTCCCAGGCTCCCCTATCCGGGCATGTGGGAGGTACCTGCCACCTTAAATGATACCTGGGGATATAACCGCTGGGACACAAACTGGAAAAATCCTGAAGATGTGCTGAGAATTCTCTTAAAAATCACCAGCCGGGGAGGAAATTATCTCCTGAACGTAGGCCCCAGGGCCGACGGAAGCATTCCAGAGGAAAGTATAAAAATCTTGGATCAGGTGGGCTGCTATGTATCCGAAAATGCAGAAGCCATCTTTGGCACAGACCGGCTGCCTCTGTACCCCTATGAGGCAGAGGGAATTGAATTTACAGGAAAGAGCCACCGTCTCTACGTCCATGTCCTAAAGCCCCGCCCCCGGGTGGATCTTTTAAATATCGCCAACCATGTAAAAGGAGCCTATCTGGTGAGTACCGGCCAGCCTCTTGTCTCCAGATTCATGAAGGCCTGTGAAGGGAACAGCATCGTAGAGGTGGATCTTCCCAAAGAGCTGCGCAATGCCAGCGGCTACTGCGTGGCTCTGGAGCTGGAAGAAGAACAGGTTATTTTTGAGGAAATCTGAGAAACACGTGAAAGGGCTGCTGCACTAAGCAAATGCAACAGCCCCTTAAAAGTTATGCTTTTAAAGTATCTACCGCAGCCTTCTCAATGGGAAGTCCTGCTTTGTATCTCTCGATAAAGGTATCGAAGCCCTCCACGTCTTTTGCGTCGGGATCCATGCTGATTCCCTGGTTTCCTGCGAATACCTTCTCATCCAGGAATGCTTCCAAGGACTCGTCCTGGCCCTTGTTCACCAGATATGAGGCAAGAAGGGCGATTCCCCATGCGCCTCCCTCTCCGGCTGTCTCCATTACGGAAACAGGAGAATTCATAGCCGCCGCCATAATCCTCTGTCCAACACCTTTTGTCTTAAACAATCCGCCGTGTCCCAGAATCCGGTCAACCTTCACATCCTCTTCTCTGAACAGGATATCCAATCCCACCTTCAGAGCTCCCAGAGCTGTGAAAAGATGGACTCTCATAAAGTTTGCCAGGTTGAATTTGCTCTCCGGCGTACGCACAAAGAGCGGCCGTCCCTCATCAAAGCCCGTAAGAGTCTCGCCAGAGAAGTAATTGTAAGCCAAAAGTCCTCCGCACTCCGGATCTCCTTCCAGCGCTTTGTTGTAGAGGGTTCCGAACAATTTATTCATGTCTACTTCCACGCCGAAGGCCTCTGAAAACTCCTTAAAGAGATTTACCCAGGCATTCAGGTCAGAGGTACAGTTGTTGCAGTGAACCATAGCCACCAAGCTTCCTGTAGGCGTGGTCACTATGTCGATTTCCGGATGTCTCTTCTTTAAGGGCTTCTCCAGTACGATCATGGCAAACACAGAGGTACCCGCCGACACGTTTCCAGTACGCTGGGCAACGCTGTTGGTAGCGGCCATACCCGTGCCTGCGTCTCCTTCAGGCGGGCACAGAGGGATCCCTGCGGCAAGATTGCCAGATACATCCAGAAGCTTTGCCCCCTCTTCTGTAAGTACGCCGGCGTTTTCCCCGGCTACCAGCACCTTGGGCATAATATCCGCCAGCTTCCAGGGGAAGCCCTTGGGCGCAGTCAGCTCGTCAAACTTGGCCACCATGCCGGCGTCATAATCCTTAGTCTCCATATCAATGGGGAACATACCGGATGCCTCGCCTACTCCCAGCACTTTCTCACCAGTCAGCTTCCAGTGAATATAACCAGCCAGAGTCGTCATAAAGGCAACGTCCTTTACATGCTCCTCACCGTTCAGAATTGCCTGATACAGATGGGCTATGCTCCATCTCTGAGGAATCTGGAAATCAAATGCCTCTGACAGAGCCTCCGCAGCCTGCTCTGTGATGGTGTTTCTCCAGGTTCTGAAGGGAACCAGCAGCTCTCCTGCTTCGTTGAAGGCCATATATCCGTGCATCATGGCGCTGAAGCCAATGGCGGCCAGGGATTTTATCTCTGTCCCGTACTGATTCTTTACATCCTCCGCCATCTTAGCATAGCTGTCCTGCAGACCGGCCCAGATAGCCTCCAGACTGTAAGTCCAGATTCCGTTCTCAAGCTGGTTCTCCCAGTCATGGCTGCCGGAAGCAATCGGCACATTTTTCTCATCAATCAGCACCGCCTTGATTCTGGTGGAGCCAAACTCAATCCCCAGCACAGCCTTTCCCTGTACAATCGTATCTCTTGCGCTCATTTTTAATCCTCCTCGTCCTTTTTTGCAGGTGTATTGTTATACAACTTAGTTTTAAACTTGTACAACAATGGGATTCCTATTGCAAATATATAAGATTATACCATTTTTCACGGAACTTGTCACTCAATTTCCGCAGACAAGAGGATATTTTTGGGTGCATTTTTTACCGTCTCTTTATAATTTTTAATGACGGCGCCCTGTACTGGTGCTATAATCATAGCAGTCATCAATTATACATAATCCCGAACCTGCTCTCCTGTTACATCACAGAGATACAGATTCAGGCATACAATAGGGAGGTCAGTATGAAAATTATTATAGTGGGCTGTGGGAAATTGGGAACCACCCTTGCGGAACAGCTCAGGGATGAAGACCACGAACTAGTCATCGTGGATACAAACCCGGCAAAAATCCAGCAGCTTTCGGAGTCTATTGACGTTATGGGCGTCACAGGCAATGGTTCCAGTATCCAGGTTTTATCCGAGGCCGGCGTGGAAGAGGCAGATATTCTCATTGCAGTGACCAGATCGGACGAGCTGAATCTGCTCTGCTGCCTGATTGCAAAGAAAGTAAGCAACTGCCACACCATCGCCCGTGTGCGCAATCCCATCTACAATAAGGAGGTTCATTTCATCCAGAAAATGATGGGAATTTCCATGATCATCAACCCGGAATTCGCAGCCGCCACCGAAATGTCCAGGCTCCTGCGTTTTCCCTCCGCCATCAAGCTGGATACCTTCTCCAAGGGCCGGGTAGAGCTTCTGAAATTCAAGCTCCTTCCCGAATTTAATCTTGGAGGCATGACCATTGCCCAGATAATGGAAAAGCTCCGCTGTGATATCCTTGTGTGCGGAGTGGAACGTGAGGAAAAGGTCTACATTCCCTCAGGTAATTTCATTCTGAAGGATCAGGATCGCATCTCCATCATTGCCTCACCGGAAAACTCCGCTAAATTTTTCAGCAAAATCGGGATCCCCACCCAGCAGGTTAAAAGCGTCCTGATCGTAGGCGGAGGGACTTTGGGCTACTACCTGTCTTCTCTCCTTCTGCGGATGAAAATTAAAGTCACCATAGTAGAGATTGACGAAAACCGTTGTGAAGAGCTAAGCGAGCTGCTCCCGGAGGCCACCATTGTCTGCGGGGATGGAACAGATAAAAAGCTTCTTATGGAGGAAGGTCTTTCCAATGCCGAGGCCTTCGTCACCCTTACCAGCCTGGATGAGGAAAATATCCTCTTGAGCCTTTTTGCCAAGAAAATTTCTTCCGCTAAGCTGATCACAAAGGTAAACCGGATTGCTTTTGACGATATAGTGGAAGGTCTGGATCTGGGAAGCATTATCTATCCCCGTTACATAACGGCGGATTATATTCTCCGCTATGTCCGGGCCATGGGAAACTCTCTGGGAAGCAACGTGGAAACTTTATATCATATTTTAGACGGACAGGCAGAGGCGCTGGAATTTTCCGTCAAGGAAACGCCTCAGGTCACCGGCGTTCCCCTTTCCCGCCTGGAGCTGAAAGATAACCTCCTGATCGCCTGCATCAACAGAAACCGCCAGATTCTGATTCCCAGAGGCCAGGATGCTCTGCAGCCTGGAGACACAGTGATTGTGGTCACCACGGCAAAAGGGTTAAATGATCTCAAAGACATACTGAAGAAAAAATAGGCAGCAGGTGAGGAAATGAATTTCGCAATCGTAAAATATATTCTTGGATATGTGATGTATATTGAAGGAGCCGCTATGGCTTTCCCTCTCATAACCGCTTTGCTTTACAGCGAGACCGCAGGGTGGTCCTTTGCTTTTACAGGAGCGCTCTGCTTTGCCTTGGGCTTTCTTCTCTCCAGGAAGAAGGCCAAAGGGGCCGTGATTTATTCCCGAGAGGCTTTTGTCACCGTGGCAATCTCCTGGATTCTTTTAAGTATCATGGGGGCAGTACCCTTTGTCATTACCGGTACCATCCCCAACCCTATCGACGCTCTTTTTGAGTCAGTCTCCGGTTTTACCACTACAGGGGCCAGTATTTTAACGGACGTGGAAATCCTTCCGAAATGCATGCTCTTCTGGAGAAGCTTTACCCACTGGCTGGGCGGTATGGGAGTCCTTGTACTCCTTCTTGCTTTCCTTCAGATAAAAGGCGGTTCCCACATGAATCTCATGAAAGTGGAAAGCCCTGGCCCTTCGGTGAATAAGCTGGTTCCCACGGTAAGATCCACAGCCAAGATCCTTTATATTATTTACATCGCTCTCACTCTGGCGGAAATTATTCTCCTTCTGCTGGGGAGAGCACCCCTTTTTGACACCCTGACCATCACCTTCGGAACGGCCGGAACCGGAGGCTTTGGCATAAAAAATGACAGTATGGCGGGCTATTCCCCGTATATTCAGATTGTGGTAACAATCTTCATGATCCTGTTCGGAATCAATTTTTCTGCCTATTTTCTGATTCTGCGGAAAAAATTTAAACAGGCGCTTTCCATGGAGGAAGTTCGCTGCTATCTCGCTATTATTTTAGTCTCTATCCTAATCATCACACTGGTGCTATCGGATATGTATCCCGTCTGGGAGGCTCTGCGCCACGCCGCATTCCAGGTGGGCTCCATCATTACCACTACCGGTTACTCATCGGCGGACTTTGGCCTTTGGCCGGTGATCCCCAGGTCAATCCTGGTTACGCTGATGTTTATCGGCGCCTGTGCAGGCAGTACAGGAGGCGGCATTAAGGTTTCCAGACTGATCATCCTGCTTAAAAGCGTCCGCAAGGAACTCCACCTTATGCTCCATCCCAGAAGCGTAAAAAAACTTCGGATGGACGGCCGTGTTCTGGAACCTGAGGTAATCCGGACTACAAGCGCCTTCTTCGTTGCCTACGCTTTGTTTTTCGTCATTTCGGTTCTGCTGGTGGGAGTGGACGGCCACGATTTAGTGACAAATTTCTCTGCGGTGGCCTCCGCCTTAAACAATATCGGACCTGGCCTTGAGCTGGTGGGACCCATGGGAAACTTTTCTGTGTTCTCAAACTTCTCTACCGCAGTGCTCACCATTGACATGCTGGCCGGAAGACTGGAGATCTTCCCGCTGCTTCTTCTCTTTACCAGGGATACCTGGAGACGTCGCTAAAATCGAGGACCCCTCTGCAAGCAACAGGGCATCAAATTTGCAGAGCAGCGGCATATTTGGTTCCGCTCCGGTGGGCGGTCATACAGTGATGACAGGGAAATTGAAGACGACCCGCAAGACCACGGTGAAGTAGAAAAAGCTGCACAATCGCAGTAAAAAGAAATAAGAAGAAAGTGTGCTTCGCGCCTGATTTTTAAAATCACATAGATGCGCGGAGCACATTTTTATTATTGTATTCCGTGAAAATCCTTTGACGCTTTCCGCAGGAAAAAGTCTTTAAAAATAAAAAATCCGCACAATTATGAAGACCATTTTTGTCTCTTAAGCATCTAACATATGTAAGATGAAAAGCTGGCCGGCAGAAAGGAAAACTTTTTATGAATAAAGAACAACTGGGCGAGTTGATCCTAGCATCCTCAGAAAGTATGTTCCATGTAGCGAAGACGCTTCTGAGAAATGATGCGGATTGCTCGGATGCGATATCAGAAACCATTGTAAAGGCCTTTGCGAAGCTGCATACGCTGCAAAATGACAGATACGGGAAAACATGGCTGATACGGATCCTGATCAACGAGTGCTATATAACGATGCGGCGTGAAAAACGGATCGTGTCGCTGGAGGATTATCCATCGGAGGAAAAAGCGGCGGAGCGGGAGGATTATTCGGATTTGTATCAGGCAATCATCCGGCTTCCGCAGGATATTCGCATCTGTGTGACGCTGTATTACATAGAGGGATACAGCGTAAAAGAAGTTGCACAGTTGCTGGAGGTAACGGAGAGTACCGTAAAAAACAGACTGGCAAGGGCAAGAAGAAGACTGCGAAATGATTTAGAGCCGGAGGTGTCAGGACAGTGAGAATAGAAGATATCAGAAATGAATTCCCGAATATGCCAAAAGAGATACAGCGTATGATAGAGGATAAGGTGGCAGAGCAGCTAAAGGATAGCGGAAATACGGAAAATGATTATGGAAAAAACAGTGAGATGAGATGTACTGTAAAAATGGAAGACGGGCGAAGGCGTGCCGGAAAGCGCCCGAAGCGGATGGCGGTTCTGATCCTTGCGGCGGCAATGATATTTGGAACGACTGCCTTTGCCGGAACAAAACTGTACCAGATAGTGGCGGAGAGGGTCGGCAAATATGGAGTAAAGACAACGGTTGAGATGGGCAACAGCATTTCCGAGAAGTCTGTGACAGAGACAGATACGGTCACAGATAGCATAACGGAAGGGGGCACGGCTGTAAAGGACAATACTGTAAACCTGGCGAAGACGTTTGAAAATCCAACGATCCGAGCGACGTATCTGCCGGAAGGAATGGTGGAGGCCCCCGGCGGCTATCAGTGGTATTATGCGGATCAGCCCTGGATAGGCGGCATCAGCTCCTGTATTTTCGTGCTGGAGGATGAGGACGATTTTGAGTTACTCGATAAAAATATCGTAAGTATGGAAGAAATCACAGTGAACGGCCATGACGCAGCGTATCTGACGAGGAAAGTGGGGCTCGCCGCCGGGGTACAGTTTGACCGGATCATCTACGTCTCCTATCCGGAAGCAGGATTTGTCCTGCAGCTAAACGTGGCGGATAATGTCAGCCGCAAGGAGAGCCTGCAGTTTGTGGAAGGTATTGAGATCATTGAGCAGGAGAATTCAAAGGAGCATACGACAAAGATCCGCTGGAGGGATTATCTCGATAGCCTTTACGGGGAGGCTGAGACAGAAATTTACGAACCGAAGGTGAGCGCTTCCGTAGAAGAGATGCAGAATACGCATGCGGTCGGGGATTCCTTTACAATAGAAGTTTTTGCGCACGATGAAAATGGTGAGAACCTTCACACGGATTCTGTTGAAGTAAAAGTGACGGGCGTACAGGTGCTGGATGATCTTTCCATCCTCGATCCGGAATATATCGATCAGCATCTTTCGGCTCAGACAGATGAAAATGGAAAACTTCTGCCAAATGAAATACAGTATGTGAAGTTGGGAGACGGCGTCAATACCACAGAAAAGGTACTGCATACGGAAATAGTAAACCAAAAGCTGGTATACGTCCCTGTGGAATACAAAAATACAGGAGAGACACCGATATATAATATGCTGTTTTTGGGAAATCTCGTGCAGATTCAGGAAACAGAGGACGGGTTCGCATTCTATGACCGGCAGCATTTGGTAGGGGGAGAGGAATGCGACTATATTAACTGCACCAGCAGAATGACATCGGAGATGCAGTATTATGACGTAAAGAGCAGCGGCGGTTTCAATGGCTCGAACTATATCGATGTATTGCAGCCAGGGGAAACCGTGACCGTAAACATGGGATTTCTCGTAAATGAAGATGAGCTGGGCTATCTGTATCTCGGCCTTTGCGGTAATGCGGGCGGTTTTGAATTTAATGAGTCGCAGTTGGAGACCGGCTATGTGGATCTGCGGCAATGAAAGGTTACGATTCACAGTCAATAAAATGTGCGGCCGCCCTCGTTACTGGTTGTTTTTAAAGGTAACGAGGGCGGCCCTTTGATCAGAAGACCATTTCGCTTTTGATCAAAGGAGGCACCCGATGAACACCTCTGAAAGAACCTTGGGTTAAACCCGGTTCTTTTCTTATCTGAATAACAAATTCTTTATTCTAAACTTCCTCCGCATACCGTATGCCCTCCATTTCTTTGATCCGTTCCAAAACTTTTCTATGCAGCGTTCGCTTTGGGAATTGAAGCTCCAGGGTTACACAGATATCGTTCCTGTACCATTTATGATCAGCCTTTCTTTGGAGTGATTTTACCCGAATGCTCTGTTCATGAAAGTAGCTGACTAAGTAAAGCATAGCTTCTTCATTTTCCCCTTCGATGCAAACCATCATATTTTTAGATTTTTCCATCAATTTCCGGTCACAGTATCGATACAGAAGTGAGACAAAATAAACCACACAGGCTGTGGAAATTCCTCCAAAATAAAATCCGCATCCAATGGCAATTCCTAAAGCAGCCGTCACCCATAGGGCTGCGGCAGTGGTTAGGCCCTTGACCTGGTTGTGGCCCGTAACCATAATCGAACCAGCCCCCAGGAACCCTATCCCGCTTATTACCTGAGCCGGCATCCTTGCCAGATCTCCAGAACCATATGACAAATATCGTACAATATAATCATTGGTAATCATGATGAGCGCTGCTCCTATACAAACCAATGAAAAAGTTTTCATCCCTGCGGGCCTCCCCTTTATCTCTCTTTCCAGTCCAATTAGACCGCCGCAAAAAGACGCCAGAATAATCTTTATAAAAGCTTCCAACTCAAACTCTCCTAATTTCCAGCCAGAAAACGCCGCAATAAAATTTTCCATTCAGTTCCTCCTTTCTTTTAAATTATCTTCTTTCAGCATATGAAAAGCCGCAGAATACGCTTCTCTTCTGCGGCTTAGGCTGCTGCCCTTTGTATACTAAAGCGGCCTTATTAACACTGACCCTCTTTCCCTGAACTGTATTCCTGATACAGACGAAGTGCTTCCTCGGCACAAACCAAATTCGATGCCAGTATTGCAGTCTCTCCAGAAAATTGTATTTCAGGGAGCATTGGCATCTGAAATACACCGCCGGCTTCTTCCACCAGCAAAGCACCTGCTGCCACATCCCAAGGAGATAAATGTAACTCAAAAAAAATGTCCTGTCTGCCACAAGCCACATAGGCCAGATCTAACGCTGCAGAGCCTGTCCTGCGAAGATCGCCGGCCTGCTTTAAGAAAGCGCAAGCAAGCTTCAGACTCCGCTCCGCAAATTCCGGCTGATACGGAGAAGTTCCAAAACCAACCAGAGCCTTTCTAAAAGGAGTCTGGGACACAGAGATCGGCTTCCGATTTAAAAAAGCCCCTTCGTTTTTCTTTGCCATAAAAATTTCATCTCTGTAAGGCTGATAGATACATGCCAAAACCGGCTTTCCTTTCTCCAGCAAGGCAACTGACACTGCTGAAAAATTCCATTCTCGCATAAAATTCATCGTACCGTCTATGGGATCTACCACCCAGCTAAGCCCTTCTCCCAATGTCCCATTTATCTGTTCTTCCCCGATGAAGGCTGCTTCCGGTATCAGTTGGCCCAGCTTTTCCCTCAGAACATCCTGTACTTCTGTGTCAATATTCGTCACATAATTTGCATGTCCATCTTTCTCGCTAACGATTAATTTTCCTCTGTACACAAACAAAGGCTGTATTTCCTGCATGATCCTTTCCAGCTCTCTCAGCATCTTTCCCACTCCTCACAGTGCCGGTATTTTTTCCCCGATGATTTTAGATATCTGACTGCGGCGCCAGCCCAGTCTGTCTGCATCATATCATAACCCCGGTCGGCCAGCCACCCCCATCCTTCTTCAGGGAAGCCTACCGCAGATATTTCGTCAGAATGCCCGGCTGCAAAGACTACTTCCGGGTTAAAAACTATAGCATTGCACCACACATAATATCCCATTGCGTGCATTTTTTCCACGTATTCTTTCTGAGCCAGAGGACTTTCCTCCGATGAGAACATTACTTCAGCCCCCAGATAATTAAGCCTCAAATCTTTCAGATGCTCTGTCCACACATCCTTTTCTCTCATCATAACCATGTAGGGAAGATCAGGCGCATACTTCTCTACTTGCTTAAACAGCTCCTGATCCGCCCATGTTTTTGCAATAACCTGATCCTGTATATGATACTCACGTACTGCTTGAGCAATGCCGCCAATATCTGTTTCCAGCTTATCAATGTTAATATAGCATCGTCCTTTTAGATGCTGAAAAACCTCCCCCAGTGTACTGACACCATACTCTGTAGGAACCCGGTCACTGGTGACATAACGCAGCTTCTTAACTTCCCTGGCTG
>HHCFC01400__coassemble_1196_pt1 | contig 56008 bp, 54 predicted proteins | sample HHCFC01400__metabat2_high_PE_014 | metagenome-assembled genome bin HHCFC01400
TTTTACAAGATTTTCGGAAATATGTATTGACATAAAACTTGGTTTGGACTAAGATATATGAGTATGTTTACATTAAACGTCCGTGTCCGATTTTAATGAAACAACTGATTAATTTAAAATGTTTGGAGGTGTACGGGTTGGCTAACATCAAATCTGCAAAGAAGAGAATCCTGGTTGCAAAGGCCAGAAATGAGCGTAACAAAGCTGCGAAATCAGCCGTAAAGACAGCTATGAAGAAGGTAGAGGCTGCAGTTGCTTCTAACGACAAGGCTGCTGCTGACGCTGCTTTATTGAATGCGATTTCCATTATTGACAAAGCTGCAAAGAAGGGAATCTATCATAAGAACAATGCAGCAAGAAAGGTTTCTCGTCTGACTAAAGCAGTCAACACCCTGGCATAAGCTTAGCATAGATGAATATTGAACACAGTCGGTTCCGTCATGCCGACTGTGTTTTTTTCTGTCTTTTTATAAAAAGTGCGGAGTTTTTACTCTAAACTAGGGTGTTCCGGTTAAAACCATAAGAAAAGATAGAGCATTCATCTTATCGGTGTCAATTTGGGCTTCCATTGATTTTAGACTCTTTGCGCCATCTTCAATAAGCTTGTCGCCACCGAGCAAGCTGCCATTCATCAATTAACCTCGGTACCGCCCCTTTTAATAGTCGTTTGGAAGTCAGTTCAGACATAGTAGTTTCAGTGCTGGACTATTCCATCGTCCGCATCTGTTCTTCTCCAGTATCCTCAGCCGTGGGCTTTCCTCGGAGATGTAAGAATCGTCTCTGTTCTTCAGCTTTCCAACCTAACATTAGTGCTTTCTTAATAAAGAAAACCACAGTATGCCCATGACCACCTTCGATATATTTGTCATATGTCTCTTTTGACTCAGGCAACTTGTATTCTCCCTCGATATGAAAATCGGCAAAATGGAGCTTTTCGGGTTCAAAAGTATAATCCCTGTTGGAGTGCATCTCAGTCAATGAGCATATTAAAGAAAGATTTTTTAGAACAAAATAGGACAGAGATTGATTCCGGGGAGAAGAAATCGTATAATGGATAATATAAAATTTACCACATCGCCCTGTTGGATAAGCTGACCATCGTTCGGGACTTTCATTCCCTGCTGCTGGACGTACAGATAACTGTTCAGTTTTATCCTGACCGACAGCGAAAACCCGATTAAGTTTTGCAAGCACTGTACCAAAGCATTTGTTGCAAGCAGACCAAGTGCTGTATTTTGCAGCCCTCTGTGCAAAAATAAGCATAATGTTTATAAGAGCAGGGCAAGAGAGAACAGCTCCGATGAGGAATGATTGGATGGTGATACATAATGGCTGAGAACAAAAATACAAAGTTACAGATCCGAAACAGTACTGTGGATTTTCTTGTATTTACAAAGGATGCTCACGAGGACGGTATTGAAGTCCGTGTACAGGATCACGATGTATGGCTGACACAAAAAGCGATTGGGCAGCTTTTCGATGTAGACAGAAGCGTTGTCACAAAACATTTGAAAAACATCTATGAAAGCGGCGAATTGTCCGAGGAATCAACTTGTGCAAATTTTGCACAAGTTGCGGATAACGGAAAAACCTATCAATATAAATTTTATTCGCTATCTGCCATAATTGCCGTTGGCTACCGTGTCAACTCCGGCAGGGCAACACAATTCCGTCAATGGGCAACAAAAGTGTTGGATACCTTTGCGAAGCAAGGGTATGTTTTAGATAAAAGCAGATTGATTAACGGTCAAATCTTCGACGAGGATTATTTTGACCACTTAATTTCTGAGATACAGGAGATTCGAGCCAGTGAGCGCCGTTTCTATCAAAAGATTACAGACATCTATGCCACTGCTGTTGATTATTCTCTTGATAGCCAGATCACGAAAGATTTCTTTGCAACAGTACAGAATAAGATGCACTATGCCGTTCACGGAAATACCGCAGCGGAAGTCATTGTAGCAAGAGCAGACCACACAAAAGAACATATGGGATTGACCTCATGGCGCAATGCTCCCGATGGAAAAATCGTAAAAGCAGATGTGTCGATTGCAAAAAATTACCTATCCAAGGGTGAAATACAGGAGCTTAACGAGATCGTCACGATGTATCTGGACTACGCTACAAGACAAGCCCGGCGGTATATTCCCATGACGATGGCAGATTGGGCTTCCAAACTGGATGCGTTCCTGCAATTCAACGATGCGGAAATCTTACAAAACAAAGGTAAAGTCACGGCCGCAATCGCAAAAGCCTTTGCGGAAAGTGAATTTGAGCAGTACCGTGTCATTCAAGATCGTCTGTATCAAAGTGATTTTGACCGTCTCGTTGCCAGCACAGAAGAAAAAAACAACTAACGACAAAAAATCCCGTTATCAGCTATATCACAGCCGATAACAGGATTTCGTTTAAGCATATAATTGTGAAGGGGGAAGCGAAATGCTTCCCCCTTCTATGCTCCAGCGCCACGACGGATACCTCCCCTCTGACGGCACCCGCCGCAATTTGTGCCTCTGACGCACACGCGCATCTGAGTCTTTCTCACTCTATAGGAAACTTCGTTCCTATAGAGTAAAAGCTCCGTATGGATCGCACTGCAGCTCTGACCTGCTGATATTTAAATCTTACCATCCACATATGTACAGAATGTGGAGATAATCTTAGTTTTTTTCAAAGATTATAAACTAATTCTGAAAACTTGCCTCCTGGCTTTGCTTGCTGCTGTAGCGCACCAGAATCATCTCCACTGCCAACTGGTCTCCCAGCCTGCCCGTCTTCACCGCTTCCTCAGCAGCCACGCAGTCTTCCACTGCCTGGCGCAAGGCCGCCTTCTCAAAACGCTCTGCCTGGCGCAGGCTTCTTTTTACGATAAAGGGCTGGATCCCCGCCCTCTGGGAAATCCCTCCTGAATCAAATCCCTGCTCCGCCAGATCCTTGATCTGATAAAGCTGGTTGAACTGCCTCGCAATCAGAAACAAAATCCGCATAGGCGGTTCCTTCAGAGACAGAAGATCATAGTAAAGATCCAAGGCTTTTCTCTGGTTCTTCTCCGCAACCGCATGGATCATATCAAAAATACGGTTCTCCGTGGTCACTGTACAAATCTCCTGGATATCTTCCACATCAATGACATTTCTGCCGTAGGTGTAACAAAAAAGCTTCTCCAGCTCATTTGAAATATTCACCATATCGTCCCCGGCTTTCTGAAAGAAAAGATCCAGGGCCTGCCGGGTAAGATTTTTCTTCTCTTTCTTTACGCTGCCCAATACCCAGGCTGTCAAGGTTTTTGCGTCCTGACGCCCCAGCTCTACTGCCCTGCCGCAGCTCTTTACAGCTTTGTAAAGCTTTCCTCTTTTGTCCACCTCATCTTCCACGAATACCATCACGGTCTCTTGGGGCATCCGGGGCAGATATTCGGCTAATTCCACGGCGCTCCCTTTAAATAACCCTGTGCTCTCCAGAAGGATCATGCGGTGAGGGGCAAAAAAGGGCATGGTATCCGCCTGGCTGATCACCTCCCGGATCTCGACTCCTTTTCCCCGGTATACGGTAAGATTCATGGTATCATCCTCCGGGATCAAAGCCTTTTTGAGCCTGTTCTTATACATATCCTTCAGATAGTTTTCTTCTCCGTAGAGAAGATAGACCGGTTTAAGCTGTCCCGATTTTAAATCCTCGTTCAGGTTCTTCATTCTTACTTACAACTCCTCACTGCCGCCAACCCTTCTGCCATTCTTTAGTATGCCTCATTTCAGGAGTTTTTGCAATTCCCTTCCTTCTTTTTTTCTCTTTTCTTTTTCGTCATCAGGCCTCCGATCCGGCCTGTCTCCTTGGCTGAAAGCGACTTCCAGCCTGACTCCTTGACTTTTTCCAGAAGGCCCAGTTCTTCCGCAATCTCATATTTCAATTTATCGTCCGGGCTCAGTTCGTCCCAGACTATCTTCTTCTCTTTCTCAGACATAAACAGCCATACTCCTTAACGAATTATTTTTTAGGAGTATGGCCGCTTTTTTATGCTTTATACAGTTCTTGAATCAAAAACCCCTTAGTAGGTCTCTCTTGGAATCACCAGGGCCGCTATGATATAGGCCAGGATTCCAACCTGTGTAAATGCTAAAACAATAAAGATCAGTCTGATCAGGGTGGGATCTATATTCAAATATTCTCCGATTCCTCCGCATACCCCGCAGATTTTTATATCCGTGTTGGATTTATATAACTTTCTCATTGTACATCCTCCTCTTCAAATTCAACAGATACGGAACCCACGCCGCAGTCAATGCGAATCTCTTTCTCTGCATCGTGAGAAACCTTTTTCTCCGCACCAATGCTTCCATACGACTCTCCGTCAATAACTACTTCTCCTACACCGCACTGCAGATTGTAATCAAAGTCCGTGCTCTTTCCCACAAGGGTCACATCTACTTCTCCCACGCCGCAGTCGATTTTCATTTCTTCCCGGATGTCCATCCTCAGGCTGCTGTTTCCAACACCGCAGTCCACCTCAAGCTTCTTGCAGCGGATCACTCCATCCTCCACCGTCAGTTCTCCGGTGCCCACATCTATCTTCATCTCTTCCAGAAGCTCCCGCTCCGGTATATAGATCTCAAGGGAAGCAGTCTCATTCCCAAACTTCCAGAAGTTCCAGGTACTTTTCTTGGACTTGATCTTCAGTTTAGTTCCGTCCTGCTCACATTTAAACCCTGTCGGAAGAAGGCTGCCCTTCACCTTCCACCGGGCGCCGTCATAAGGTATAAGAATGCAGGCGGTATCTCCCAGATCCAGGTCTAATTCAGTGACATTGGCATACTCTTCTGAAAACTCTGTACTCTCATCTTCTGATTTCGTCAGGTCTGTTCCAATATTCCTGAACCATCCAAGTTTCTCATCCAACTGCACTCTCCCCTCCTGGATCACGCCTGTCATCGTGCGCTCATTGATCCCGAAGAAAAAACTGGCCAGACAAAATGATAATCCAATCAATCCGCAGCAAAACGCCGCAATCAGCAGGGCTTTTGTACTCTTTTTCACTTAGAAGCACCTCCTTTGTCAAAGATCCGCCGAAGAGCCTTTCCAAGCCACCGGAAGAATCTTCCAAGCTGTTCAAATATAAACCGGAATAGGGCGGGGATCACGTTGGAACATCCCCACTTGCCCAGAAAAGCCGCTATCAGAGCCGCAGCCAGCATAAAAAATCCGCCGCCGATCGTCATAGTCCCGTATGCAGGCGAAGCCATGCGGCTCCCTCCCTGCAGGATCATCTCTATACCCCCGGCTAAGAATCCAATAGCTGCGCCGAAAGCCGCAAAGACCAGACCAAACAACCCTGCAAATACCCCCAGGATTCCTCCCAGAATCCCGAATATCACGGAAAATCCCGCTGAGATCAGACTGCCTGCCGCAGGAATGCCAAAAAATACGATCAGCAGAATGAGTATAAGTCCCTGATTTCTTTTATCTGAACCTCTTCTTCTCTTTCTTCCGGTTCGCTTTTCCTTTTCATATCCAGTTTCCACAATCTGTCCGTACTGATCCGGAATCCTATCCTCTTCTTTATAGCGTGAGTCTTCATATCCGTGCTCCGTAAATTCCCCTCCGCGGTCATTCCCGGATAGGCCGCCTTTAATCTCCGCCGCAACCTTCTCCGGGCTGCCAAGCCTTGCCTGGATTTCTTCCGGGCTAAGCTCCCCGGATTCCTCCAGATAATCCCGGTAGTAAGCCAGAGCTTCTTCCCTCTCTTCCTCTTCCAGATCTGAAAGCAGATACGAAAGCTGCTTTAAGAACTCCTCCTGATTCATAACAAATTCCTCCCCAGCGACAAAATCGCCGTAATTTTTTCCGAATAGATTTTCCACTCATTCCGATACAGAGCTAACTGCGCCAGACCCTGCTCTGTAATCTTATAGTATCTTCGATTCCTTCCACCGTATTCTTTGTCATATACAGTCAGGCAGTTATCTTTCTGAAGCCTGCGCAGAACCGGGTACAGAGTGGATTCCGATACTTCCAGGACAGCCCTCACCTCCTGGGTGATCCTGTACCCGTATGTCCCTTCCTCTTCTGAGGAAACTACCGAGAGTACGATGGCGTCCAGCAGTGCGGCTCCTGTATTAAAAACCATAGTATCACCTTCTCATTTCCAAAATCTCTACTTTTACTTAAAGTTAATATTATTTTTTTCTTAATATTATTTACTTCTCAATATTATATTTCATATAGTATTATAGAATGCACAATTTGTCAAGGGATTTTTTACAGGCGAAACCTTCTTTCTTGCGCCTTTAGCGCTGATGATCCAAACTTGAAAAATGATACCGCTCCTATCCTTGTGTGGGGAAAATATACGGAAAACAACGGAAGATACAAAATTAATATGACGCTTGATGTGAATCACCGTCTGATCGACGGGTATTTTATAGGACTCTTTATTCAGAGGCTGGAGGAAATGATAGAAGCGTTGGTATGAATTGCATAATCTGAATCGTCTAAACAATATATTAAAAAAAGAGGGATGCCTTACAGCATTTCCCTCCTTTTTGTAAACCTTTATTTCTTCACTGCCTTCTGGAATGCCCATGTCACCAGCAGGACAATGAGCACACTGTAAAAGGTTGAAACGAACCGGAAGATCCCATACCAGATCCTGGCCGTGCCTGACAGAGTGCAGGTAACCAGAATAAAGGTGACGCCCCCGATCCTGGCATTTATGTACGGCACTTTGGCTGCCTTGCACAAAAACAGGGTCACGAGAATTCCTAGGGCGATCATCAGTACCATGATCCACGGATTTCCAAGGACGTTGTCGATACAGATCACTGCAATTCCCACCAGCCCTCCGATGGCGGTGATGATCAGCCGGTTGATGCCGGCTTTTTTGCTTACAGGAACATTGTCCTGACAGCAGAGAAGGCAGGAAATGCAGGCTGTCATTTTCTGGATCACTTCCAGCCTCATTTCCCCCGCCTGAAACCTCAAGCCCAGGTGATCCAGTATGGTTGAGGTCAGGCAGCAGATCAGGATCGCCACGGCGATCCTGACGTCTAAAAGAGTTACGGATGCTTTTGTTTCTGTTTCCATATTTACTGCTCTCCTATTCTATGTTGTATGCAAATCCGCTTAGTTTTCAAAGACACGCCTTACATCATAGATCACTCTGCATCCGGCGTATTCCATCACTCTTTTAAAGGGCTGATCCGCCGGATCCTCCTGATGCCTGTCCGGCTGGTGCGGAAGCCTCCGGTCATAAATCACCGGCCCGTCTTCGGAAGGCTCCGGCCCTCTCTCCGGCATGGGCTCCACTGGCTTTCCTTCATGGCCTGCCAGAATATAGTCCATATTTTCCACCAACCGGTCTATCAGCTCCGGCTTTTCAATCCCGGGGCCGCCGCATAGGAGGCGGATTTCCTGTCTGTATTCCTGAAGCTTTTTCAGATATCCCCTGAACCGCTCCACGCTGCCGTTTAGAGGCTTCCCAAAGGGCATGCACAGCTCGTCCCCACAGAAGAGAATCCCCTCTCTCCGATCCAAAAATGCCAGGCTGCCAGGCGCATGATCCGGCATGGTGAAGGTCAGAAGCTCTCTTCCGCCCAGATTGAAACAGTAGCCTTCCTCGATTACCTCTACAGGATAATCTCTTGAGAATTCAATTCCCTGAAAACTTGGGAATGGAATGGTAGCCAGTCTGTTTGTCTCCCGTGACATATACGCCCGGTCAAAATAGCCGTTGTTGGCTGTATGGTCAAAATGGTCATGGGTATTGGCGATCCGCCGCACCGGCTTCTTGGTAAGGCTCTGGCAGTAGGCCCGGATATTTCCGCATCCGTAGCCGGAATCAATCACCAGAGCTTCCTCTTCTCCTTCCACCAGATACGTATAATCCCCATCGCTTAAGATCTGCCACGTTCCAGGCGCCACCTGCCTGGATTCATAGTAGGGCACATCCATGGGGATCAGGCTTCCATCCTCTCCCCTAAGCAGCACTTCATGCTTGCAGGAGAAATCCATAGGAACCGCCTTCTGAGCGAAGAGCCAATCCTGCACAGACGTAAGGCCGTAGGCCTTTTCCCAGGTAGCCATGTGGTAAACCCCGGGAAATTCTGCCTTTTTGCCGGGCATCACGCTCTCTCCCTGGTACCAGGTAAAAAGAATGTGGTTTCCCTGTGAAGCAAACTCCCGCATTTTCTGGTTCTGCTCTTCCAAAGAGGCTTCCCCGTCCAGTTTTCCCCTGGTCACACGGCCGCCGGCCTTCTCTATCTCTTCCATGCAGGCCCCCATAATCGGAAATGCCTTCTCGTCTTTCTCCGATACAAGGATCCAGAGATTTTCTTTCTTTACTCCCGACATGGTAGCTGGGTTCCACTGGCCGGCCACCAAAAAGCATCCGGCGAAAAAGCCAGGATTCCTGAGATTTAATTCACAGAGCATCATGCAGCCCATAGACTGTCCTGTACCGTACACCCTTTTTGCGTCTATGGGATATTTCCCCAGAAGATCCTTCACCAGCTCTACGGTGGCGTCCGCCTCCCAGGTTACCGTAAAGTCATCGTCCGCCGCCACAGAGGGGTATTGGGGAGCAAGGACGAAGCAGGGATGGCGCTTCTGGGACTCTTCCTCGGCCCAGACCACAGCTCCATTTCCCTGAATCAGCGCAGCCTGAGGCTCACTGGAACAAGATCCTGCGTCGTGCATAAAAAGCACCAGGGGGTAGCTTTCCCCTTCCGCCTTCTGCTGGGGCTGGAAGAGATTGTATGTAATCTCCCGATCCGATCCCGGCACCTGGAACACAAAGGTTTGGAACTGATCCGCCGTAAGATTCCGTTCTCGGTCTGAGACATAAGTTTCCTCTCCAGCTCTCACCAAAAGCCTTGGAGGAACTCTGTGAATTCGCGCTTCTCTTCCTCTCCCCACCATGGTTTTGGTGGAAGCTTCCCCATCATCGGGGTCCAGCTTAAGCATCACCCAATTTCCAGCCTCTTCCTTATCTTCAAGACAACCCGTGTGATTTACGAAGACCTCCAAGACTCGTCTGCCTTCCACCGTATATTCTGTGTTCTGAAGTTCCTCTCTGGTTCTGACGCAGTCATACAGCAAAGCGGCTCCTATTGTCTTCTGCCCATCTCCAAATACTTTTGTTATGGCTGTAACTTCCAGTACCTTCATACCTGATTCCTTTCTTTCTCCTGCTGTCTGTCCATGCTCTCCAAAAGCCCCAGAGCCTGTCTAGTGAGAATCTCTGCAGCTCCTTTCCCAAAGGGAGAATTCATAGCTTCATAAGTAAACCGGTCATAGGAATCCCGGTCCGCCATATATTTCTCCGCACCGTTGACCATAGTGCATACAAGGGTACGGTTAAAGGGAGAACAGCAGCGGATCGCCGTGGCCGTGGCACAGTTCAGCTCCGGCTTCACCCCCACAAGGGCCAGCTCTCCCAGCTTAATCACTTCCACCTGCACACTCTTCTCTCCCTGGGGAATATACTCCATCGCTTTTACCGGATGCAGCTTTGCCAGCTCCCGCTCCATCTCCTTCCCCGGCACCCGGAAAAAGATCTTTCCAAATTCCAGACTGCGGGACTCTTCCTCACAGCGAATCTTTTCCTGGATCCTCCAGACAGTCTCTCCAAGCTGGCTTCCCAGCCTCTCGCAGATCCTGAAACCCTCTTCCTGTTTATCTTTGCGGATTCTCTCCCCCTGGACAAAGGTTTCTTTTACAGCTCGCTCCACCGGAGCCTGATCCCCGGCGGCGCCCAGAAGGAAGAGAGCTACCGTCTCTCCCTGCTCATCTTTCTTTTCCACAAAATCGCTGGCGATCCCAGCAAGATCCGGCGTTACCGCTTTTCCGCCTGCCCCCAGTCTTGAACCGTCCATCACAGAGGACTGGACTGCATAGTGAAACAGCAAAGCAATGGTCCTGTCCTCCATGCTGTCAAAGCGAAGGACACAGACCTGACGGTCCGTAAGTCCCATGCCCTCTTCTCCGATCCACCACCCGTCTTCAAGCTCCACGTCCCGGTTCCGGTTCACCTCACAAAATCCAGTGCCGACCCCGGCTTTGGCAGGCTGAAGGGTGCGGAATGCCTTTGACACGGCTTTCATAGCCGCTCCGGTCACTTCCTCCCTGAATTTCTCCTTCAGCGCAAGCTGTTCCGGTCCCTTCAGACGAAAATCCGGGAGAAAATGAGGCGCTGAAAAGGTATGGGTCACGCAGACCCAGATCAAATCTTTCTTCAGCTTGAAGCGCTCCGCAATGGCTTCTTTCAGATTCTGCACTTCTTCCTCTGGAAGCGAGGTCAGCTCCAGGGAAAGAAGGACTGCGGTGTCTTCGCTCTCCAGGACAAGGGCCCTGGCGTTCAGGGTTCTGTGTATCACAGCAAAATCTTCCAATTCCAGATAGCTGTCAGCAAGTACAATCTCAGCTTTTCCAGCACCGGCTTTCATGACGCATCCCTCCTATCTCAAAATGTCTCATCCTCCGATTTCCTCCGCCCTGCAGCAGGACACAAAATGTTCTTTTCCAATCTCTCGAAGCTGCTGGGGTTCCTGGCACTGCTTGGTGGCGTAAGGACATCTGGCCGCAAAACGGCATCCCGGCTTTGGCTCCACAGGGGAGACGATTTCTCCCTGAAGGAGAATTCTCTCCCTCTTGTGGTGAATGTCTACAGAAGGAATGGCGGAGAGCAGCGCTTTTGTATAAGGATGCACCGGATGCGCAAAAAGTTCCCTGGAGGTAGTGGTCTCCACAAGCTGTCCCAGATACATAACGCAGATATAGTCTGAGATATGCTTTACCACGGACAGGTCATGGGTAACAAACATGTAGGTAACTCCTGATTTTGCCTGGAGATCCTGAAGAAGATTGAGAACCTGGGCCTGAATGGACACATCCAGGGCTGAAACCGGTTCGTCGCAGACCACAAAGGCAGGATCCAGGGCTAGGGCCCGCCCGATTCCCACACGCTGCCTTCTTCCTCCGTCCAGCTCATGGGGATAGGAATGGCGCAGTCTCTCGTCAATTCCCACCATGTCCATAATTTCTTCCGTCTTATCCATGAGTTTGCTTTTATGATAGCCAGCCAGCTCCAGAGGCTCCATAATGGTCTCCTGGACAGTCATACGGGGATTCAGGGACGCAAAGGGATCCTGAAAAATAATCTGCATTTCCTCGCGAAGCTCATGGAGCTTCCTCTTTCCCACATGGGTAATATCTTTTCCCTTAAACAAAATCTGGCCGTCCGTACTCTCATACAGATGAATCAAGGTACGCCCCAGCGTGGATTTGCCGCAGCCGGACTCTCCCACGACTCCCATGGTTTGTCCCTCTCCAATGGAAAACGTCACATCATCCACCGCATGGAGCATTCCTTTGGGAGTGGGAAAATATTTTTTCAGATGCTTTACTTCAATTAAAGTTTTAGCCATGTTGTTCTCCCTCCCCTTTCATATTTCGGATGCAGCGGCACATATGGGTTCCTCCTAAAGATGCCAGCTTCACTTTGCCCTGACGGCATTCCCTGGTGGCATAAGGACATCTGGGAGAAAATGCGCATCCCTCCGGCAGGTTGCTTGGATCCGGCGGCATACCGGCAATAGGTGAAAGACGCTCCACTTCAGAATGTATATCCGGCAGGGAGCCAAAAAGCCCCACCGTGTAAGGGTGTGTGGGATGGTCGAAAATCTCTTCTTTGCTGCCGCTCTCCACGATCTCTCCTGCATAGACCACCGCCACCTGGTCGCAGACCTCAGCCACAATTCCCAGGTCATGGGTAATCATGATCATAGAAGTATTCATCTTCTGCTGCAGGTTCTTTATAATATCCAGCACCTGGGCCTGGATGGTCACGTCCAGGGCCGTGGTGGGCTCATCTGCCAAAAGCAGATCCGGGCTGCAGGACAAAGCCATGGCAATCACCACTCTCTGCTTCATACCGCCCGAAAACTGATGGGGGTACTCTTTATATCTGGAGGCTGGAATTCCTACCATCTCCAGCATCTTCTTAGCTTTTTCTTCCGCTTCCTTTTTGGAAATCTTTTCGTGAAGCTGAATGCCTTCGGCAATCTGCCTGCCGATTCTCATAACCGGATTCAGCGCAGTCATGGGATCCTGGAAGATCATGGAAATTCTTTTTCCCCTGATTTTCCGCATCTCATCATTGGGAAGAGGAAGGAGATCCTTTCCCTCCAGCAGAATCTCCCCCTGATCCACATGGGCGGGAGGTTCCGGCAGAATCCGCAGGATGGATTTGGCGATGGTGGTTTTTCCTGCCCCCGTCTCTCCTACGAGCCCCAGAGTCTCGCCTCTGTTCAGGGAAAGAGAAACATCATTTACTGCATGTATTTTCTTACCTTCTGAGGTATAATGAACCGTCAGATTTTTTACCTCCAGAAAAGGGCTCTGTTTTTTCTCTATACTCACGTTCTTCCCCTCCTATTGTTTCAGTTTCGGATCCAGAGCATCCCGAAGCCCATCGCCCAGCATATTCAACGAAAGCACTACAACGGCGATGGCCAGACCGGGAAACAGTACCATGTGGGGATAATCCCGCATGTACGTTCTGGCCGCTGAGAGCATGGCGCCCCACTCCGGTGTGGGAGGCTGCACGCCCAGCCCGATATAGCTTAAAGAAGCAGCCATCAGAATGGTATTTCCGATTCCCATGGTTACCGACACAATGATCGGCGAGATACTGTTGGGAAGAATGTGCTTAATAATCAGCCGGGGAACAGAGCAGTTAATGGTCTGAGCCGCCTCCAGATACTCCATCTTACGCACGCCCATAATCGATCCCCGCAGAAGTCTCACGGTCATGGGAACTCCTCCGATAGACAGAGCAATGATGGTGTTTACGAATCCGCTTCCCAGACATGCGGAAATGGCGATGGCAAGAAGGATGCCCGGGATAGCCTGCAGAATGTCCACAAATCGCATGACCACCGTGTCTACCACGCCGCCGAAATATCCTACCAAAGACCCGATAAACATTCCCACCAGGGTGGAGATGATCGTAGCCAAAAAGCCCAGGGACAGAGAAGCCCTCCCGCCGTACAGAAGACGGCTGAAAATATCTCTTCCCATCTCATCTGTTCCGCACAGGTGCTTTAAAGATGGGCTGGCAAACCGCTCCGCCATATTCATGGTGTCATAGCCGTAAGGGATAATGTAGGGGGCCAGGATCGCCGCCAAAAAGAGAATCAGGATGATCACAAGGCCTGCCATAGCCACTTTGTTTTTGCTCAGGCGCTTCATCACAAGACTGAACTGGCCTTCTTTTTTCTTTCTAACTTTAACATCCGCTGCCGCCGCAGCCCCATGATTAGCCATTTTTCTTCCTCCTTCTTCTGAAAATACTCTGCTGCCCCTCATACTGCGCCTTGATTCTTGGATCCACGAAAGCGTAAATCACATCCACCAGCAGCATAATCAGACTGAACACAGCTCCCAGGAACAGCACGCCTCCCATAACGATGGGGTAGTCTCTGTTGTTAATGGCCTGGGTAGTATACATTCCAATCCCCGGAATGGAGAACACAGACTCAATGACCACCGTTCCTCCAAGCATCATTCCCATGCCGTTTCCGATTACCGTGATAATGGGAATCAGAGCGTTGGGAAGCGCATGTTTGTAGAGAATCTCTCTCTCAGAAAGGCCCTTGGCCCTGGCCGTGACGATGTAGTCCGACCGGATGACCTCCAGCATACTGGAACGGGTCTGTCTGGCCTGTGAGGCGATTCCCGCAAAGGCATTGGCCACACAGGGGAGAATATAATAGGGAAGTCCTCCCACACCGTATGGAGGCAGCCATCCGAGCTGTACGGAAAATACCAGCACCAGCATCATAGCCAGCCAGAAGCCCGGTATGGAAACGCCGCCCAGAGCCACGATCATGCAGACACGGTCCGCAATCCCGTTCTGATGGACTGCCGCAGTGATTCCCAGGGGCGTCCCTATGCAGATCTGCAGCAGCATGGAGATGGCCGCAATGGCGAAGGTATAAGGAAGCCTGTAAAGAATTCCTGACATTACGGACTGATTCTGGAAATAGGAGGTACCCAGATCAAAGTGAAGGAATACCTGGCTTAAATAATCTCCCAGACGAACCAGGTACGGTTCATCCAGCCCCATCTCCGCACGTTTTTCCGCAATGGCAGCCGGCGTCGCTCCGTTCCCCAGGATGGCTGTAGCCGGATCTCCTGGGCAAAAATACATAATCGTAAATATTACAATGGAAATCCCCAGGAGCACAGGAATCATCCAGAGAAGACGTTTTATAATATATTTCCACATACACAAAACCCTTTCCGCTATACTATAAGCCCAATCCCAAAACAGGGCGGCCTTAAGTCTTCAAAGGCCGCCCTGACAGAAAATTATTCAGCGTATACACATGCTCCCGGGAGAATCTGATTTCTCGCATCCAGGGCTATCTCTGAAATCTTTTCAGAATGAACGATATTGATGGGCCCTTCAACAATGCCGTATCCGTAGCAGTTTTCTACCATATAATCATGGAAAGCTTCAATGGATTCTTCTCCGTAGGTATCTACACTCAGGCAGGCTTCCATCAGCTCCTGAAGCTTGTCGTCCTGCGTAAAGTTTGAAGTTCCCCCTGTCACTTCCTGATAATCTCTGGCGTCCCAGCACAGCTTCCACTGATTTACGATATAGTCCGTAGAACCGGTGGTTCTAAGAAGAATATCAAATCCTTCCGCATTGTACTGCTCCTGCTGCGCCATCATCTGGTCGTATCCTACCAGTTCCACCGTTACGCCGATTGCCCCGAAATATGCCTGAAGCATCTGGGCAAGCATTTCCATAGCGCCGGAATTGGTGTACATCAGTGTCAGAGTCTCACCGTTGTAATTGGACTGAGCAAGATATTCCTGGGCGGTCTCTACATTGTAGTCATAGTAATCTTCGCTGTCCCATTCAGGATTATAATCCGGATAAGTAGCGTTGGCGAAATCCTTCACAGCCGCGCCGTTTCCATTGAAAGCGCCCAGATTCAGCCCTTCTTTATCAATGGAATATGCCAGAGCCAGACGGAGATTCAGGTCATCCTTAAATACGGAGCTGTCTGACATATTGTAGGTGATATCGTAGGAAAGGTTATCCAGTACGATTGATACCTGGTTGCCTTCCGCATACTCGCCGCCCTCTTCAAACTTGGCAATGTCTGTATCCGGTACGCCGTTTGACACATCTACAGCCCCTGTCTGGAGGGCTACCGTGTGCTGAGAAGCCTCGGTAATCACAGAGAAGATGATCTCGTCCGCATTGTGGACGCTGGTGCCGTGTACTAAGGATTCATCCGTCTGCCAGTAGTTTCCGGTGTCACGAAGAATCAGCTCAGAACCGGGCACGTAGCTCTCCACCTTGTATGCGGTGGTTCCCACAGGAGTGGTGGCCATCTGATCTTCTGAAGCTTCATAGGCTGCCTGGGTGACAATGGCGCACTCCAGCATTACGTTCTCAAACTCTCCGATCTCCAGATCCTTGTTAAACTTGAACTCTACGTTGTAATCATCCAGAGCCTCTACGCTCTCCACCACGTTCAGCTTACTGTAGTTCTTGGTGGCAATGGCAGATTCAAAGCTGAAGACAATATCCGACGCTGTCAGAGGATTCCCGTCCGCATCGTGGATGTAGTCATAAATCTCTACATCGTACGTCTTAGAGTCGATTCTCTCCCAGTCCTTTGCCAGCACTCCGTATACTTCCCCGTCCTCACGAGTTACCATATACTCATATACAGAGAACAGCATGGCGATACGCCCCTGGGACATTCCTGACCACGGCCCCATATTTTCCGGATCGGACAATACACCTACTGTCACGCTCTCAGTTCTGCCCTCTTCCGCCGCACTTGCGGCAATGCCTGTCCCTGCAAGGGAACACAGCATACAGCCGGCCATCAAAAGTGCCACAAGTTTTTTCTTCATAATTTTTACCCTCTCTTTCTTTTTTTGTACTCTATAATAAATGCCTTGACATTTACTACTCCTCTTATGCAGGAAGCGCCTCCGTTTCCTCATGAAGGGAAAAGACCTGATCCAGAAAATCCAGAGCCTCCCTTACAATCTCCCGGGTATTATAATCCGGTTTACCATGATCCCCCCGTCCTTGTCCCAGAACCAGTTTTACCTTCTCTTCTCCAGCCGCTTTCTTCAGGGCTGCAGCAAAATTCTCTGACTGCTGCACCGGAACCACCGGATCGCTGACGCAGTGGAAAATAAAGAAGGGGGGGACATTCCCATTCACATAGGTAATAGGCGCCGCCAGCCGGCAAAGCTCCCGGATCTCCTGAAGAGGATTTCCCATAAGAATAGATTCCGGTGAATTCTCCCTGTCGTGGGTGGGGTTTGTGCCCCCGTTCTCCCGGATCATCTCATCCAGAAGATGAAATCCTGAACAGGCGCCGCACAGATCCACAACTGCCTGAAGGCCGCTGCTGAACGCTCCGTATCCGGTCCGGGGATCTTCAAAACCGGGAATGCCATGGGTAACTGCCGCCAGACTGCCGTAGTAGGCTCCCGCCGACATGCCCCAGGCGGCGAACCGGCTCTCATCCAGAGAGTATGTATCTGCGTGAGCCCTTAAAAACCGCACTGCCGTCTTAATATCATAGAGGGGAGCCGGCCATGTAGCCTCACCGCTCTTCCTGTAATCTATACTGGCGATGGCATACCCTCTTTCCAGAGCTTCAAACAAGGTCTCCGCCCTTTTGTCTCTCTTGCTCCCAAAGGCAAATGCCCCTTCATGAATGTAGAGAATCAGCGGCGACTTCCCCGTTCCTTCTCGGGGAAGATACAGATCCAGCACCTGTTCCCTGGAATCACAGCCATACTGCAGATCCAAATGTTTTGTAATATTTTCCGGCAGCTCCCCCGGATCAAATTCCGGTGTCGTCGGTATGGGAAAGGCTAATTTTGGTTTCATGTTTTTTCTCCGTCAAATTGTTTATGTTTTCTTTCTGTATGCATTATAGTTTAAACAGATTCGACAATCAATTCGACTTCCCTCCCCTTTTATTCCGAAAAGGAATAAATCATCCACATTGACAACTCTATTCTTTCGTTTTAAAATTTTTTTAAAATCAGTAACGAACCAAAGAGAAAGAGGAAGAATTATGGAATTAGATTACATTCAAGAGTTTGTCACCCTGGCTGAATCCGAAAACTATCTTCAGGCGGCTGAGTCTCTTTTCATCGCTCAGTCCACCCTCTCCAAGCATATCAAGTCCATTGAAGCAGACCTGGGGGCGCCTCTCTTTGACCGTACCACCAGGAAGGTAAAGCTGAACCATTTCGGCACCGCTTTCCTGCCCTACGCCAAAAAAATGCTGGAAATCAAAAAGGAATATACGTCTGTCCTGAGCAGCCATCTGGCGGACACCAATTCCCGGATCACCATCGCATCCATTCCGGTTATGGCCCACTACCACATTAACGACGTTCTGGCTGAATTCCAGTTTGCCTTTCCCCACATTCATCTGGATATCACGGAGGCAGACTCTGCCCAGATGGGAGAAATGCTGAAAACAGGCGCCTGTGATTTCGCCTTTCTCAGGGAATTCAAAGAAGAGGAAGAAGCGTTTCAGACGATCACCTTTGACACAGACCATGTGGTAGCGATTTTCCCCGCTACACACCCTCTGGCCGGAAAAGATTTCGTGACATTAAATGAACTGAAAGAAGAAAATCTATTCTTTTTAAATAAGGGAACTCTCATGTATTCCCTCTGCTACAACGCCTGTCTGACGGCAGGCTTCACCCCAAACGTCACCTTCACCAGCCATCGGGCTGCCAATATGATCGATCTGGTGCGCAAGGGAATGGGGGTGGCTCTTCTCACGAAGCAGCCCGCCCTAGTGTTCGCCGACTCCAGCGTTTCCGCCGTGGACGTGGTCCCTTATCTGGAGAACAGCATCCGTCTGACATATTTAAAGGGCCGAAAACTTTCGGCCCCTTCCAGACAGTTTTTAAATTTTGTTCAGACCTGGGCAAAGCAGAGAGATTCCCTCTCTCAGCAAATATAAGTGCCGCCCAGATAGAGATGTATAAAATATGTAAGGCCGCAGCCCAGGTGCCAGAGAAACACGGCTCCCGTCCCTGCAAAATACGCTTTCCTCATAGGTGAGAGCTTTCCCTCTTTCACTTTCTCATAAACCTTCACCGCACATACCGCAAAAACCAGAAAGACGCAGAAACTATAGCCCCAGGAAAAATTCCCATGAGTTTTTCTGGGGCCTTCTTCTCCCACGAAGAGATAGGTCAGCAGGCCAAAGAGCCACACCAGCCAGGAAAACCCAAAGGCTTTGTCTTTTTTCAGCTCCTTCAGGTTCCCTGCCAGAACCAGCAGGGGAAAAGCCGCGGACTGCAGCAGCGCCGCCCCAGGACATCGGTTATATTTAAGGAAATTATAGGAGAGCATCAGCGTAATCCGTGATCCGTCCCCCTCTCCCTGAAAAAGCACCGCAGTCTGGTAAATCACCACTAAGAGAGAGATCAGAACTGGAATCCCGAAAAGAATCTGATATTTCAGAGTCCGTCCCTTCGCCTGGACGCAGTCCCCCAGAAGCCAAATCCCCATAGCCGGAGCAAAACAGAGAATAAAATTGGGCTTCATAAGATTCACAAAAATCAGGGAAGCCGTAAACAGCAGCCACCGCCCGACGCCAATTCCTTCCTGGTACCTTTTCATCCAGGAAAAATAGATGAGAAGAACCAAAACAGCGGCAAACTTCATGCCCAGATACGTGGAGTTGTGCCAGAGATTTCCCGACTGCATCCCCATATACCGGTAATCATTCACCCAGGGGATATACAGGGGCATCACAAAGGAACAGGCAAAAGCCAGAAAATGCAAAGCCCTCTTGCTGCCTGCCGGAAACAGCCGGCACAGCAGCACCCACAGGGCAAGTACCGTGGCCCCCGTAAGAAACGCAAGCCAGAGCGCTGCGGCTTTCTCATTTAAGCCCAGGGTATCCATCAAAAATCCGTAGGAGCGCTCCATAAGGCTGTAGGAGGTTCCATTGATCCCCTCTGATATATGAACCGGAAGATCCGAGTCGTAAACCCCCAGCTTCCCCGGGTAATGGATGGCCTGTCTGAGGAAAAGCTGATAGGAGCTTCCCAGAAGCCCCAGGTATAAAACCCCCAGAAGGACGTCGCATCCCCGTCTCAGATAGGGCTTCATTTTTTCTTTTCCTCCCAGGTTTCTTCTACCAAAGCCTTATAAAGGGCTTGGATGGACCGCTCAAAATCATCGTTTTTTACGCCGATGGTACAGTTGATCTCATTAGAACCCATGTCAATCATCTTAATATTCACATCCGCCTCTCCCAGGGAAGTGAAAAATCTGGCGGCAATGCCCGACACAGACCGCATTCCCTTCCCCACTACCGTTACCAGGGCCATATCCCGGTCTATTTCGATTTTATCAGGGGACAGCAGCCGGGAAAGGGACTCCTTGATGGCTTTCTCCTTTGCCCTCAGCTCTTCCTGGGGAAGAATCACGCAGATCGTATCGATGCCGGAAGGCATATGCTCAAAGACAATTTCATTTTCCTCGAAGGCCTCCAGGAGCTTTTTGCAGAATCCCGGCTGGGAATTCAGCCGGTTTTTGGCAATGCTGATGGCCGCAAAATTTTTCTTGCCGGCAATTCCCGTAATGGGCACCTCGTCCTCCGGCGCAATCCGGCTGCAGATCACGGTGCCGGTCTCCCCGGGGGCATTGGTATTTCGGATGTGAATGGAAATCCCCTCTCTGCGGACGGGATATACGGCCTCCTCGTGGAGAACCGTGGCTCCCCGGTAGGCCAGCTCCCGCAGCTCCTCATAGGTCATGATATCGATCTTTCTGGGATTTTTTATGATCCCCGGATCCGCCAGGAGAAAGCCTGAGACATCCGTCCAGTTTTCATACAGATCCGCCAGGACTGCCCTGGCCACAATGGCGCCGGTGACATCCGACCCGCCTCTGGAGAAGGTGTAGATGTTGCCTGCGTCATCCGCCCCGTAAAAGCCAGGGATTACCGCTCTCTCAATTCCTGAAAGCTTCTGTCCAAGGAAGAAATTCGTCCTCTCATCCTCGAACCGTCCGCCCTTTCCAAAGCGCACCACCTCTGCGGCGTCCACAAACTCATATCCCAGATAGGCAGCCAGAAGCTTTCCATTGAGATATTCGCCCCTGGAAGCGGCATACTCCGCTCCCGCATGATCCAGAAAAGCTGCCTCGATCTTTTCAAACTCCGGCTCTAAAAAGAACTCCATGGAGAGTTCCTGACAGATCTCTTTGTATCTCAGCTTTATTTTATCTAAAAGTTTTTTGTAATGGCGTCCGTGCTTGGCTTCCTCATAGCACAGATACAGTAAGTCCGTCACCTTCTCATCCTGAGGAGATCTCTTCCCCGGAGCGGAGGGAACGATATACCGCCTCTGAGGATCCGCCTCCACGATCTCCTTTACCTGCCGAAAGTGCGCCCCATCCGCCAGGGAACTCCCGCCGAACTTAGCCACCTTTATATGTTCTCTACCCATTTTTTCCTCCTGTATTCTGTCCATGCAAAACTTATTCTGTGGTATCATACCATCCCTGGAGGAAAATATCTACCCCTTCCTTAGAGGAATTATTATCGGAGAAAGATCCGCAGCAAAAATTCCTTCCAATTCTTGTACGGCTGATACCGGATCGGAAGATCCAGCCAATTATATTTTTTCACAATGCTTCTCTCATGGCTGAAAGTCTGGAAGCTTCTCTTTCCGTGGTAGCTTCCCATCCCGCTGGCTCCCACGCCGCCAAAGCCCATACGGCTGGTGGCCAGATGAATAATCGTATCGTTGATGCATCCGCCGCCGAAGCTCAGATGGAGAAGGATCTGCTTTTCCGTCTTTTTGCTCCTAGTAAAAAGGTACAGTGCAAGAGGCTTCTCCCTGTGCTGTACAAAGGTGATCACCTCACGGATATCCCTGAAGGTGAGTACCGGCAGAATCGGCCCGAAAATTTCCTCCTGCATCACAGGATCCGAGGGCTTTACATCTACCAGCACAGTAGGCGCAATCTGCAGAGTCTCCCTTGAGGCTTCTCCCCCCAGATAAATCTTTCCAGACTTCATCAGTCCCAGAAGACGGTTGAAATGCTTTTCATTGATAATTTTCCCGTAATTCTCATTTTCCAGAGGATTGTCTCCCAACTGCCTGCGGATAAAGCGCCGGATCTCTTCCAAAAGCTTATCCTTTACCTTCTCATGGACAAAAATATAGTCCGGGGCCACACAGGTCTGGCCCAGATTGAGAAATTTCCCGAATACGATCCTGGCAGCCGCCCGCTTTAAATTGGCCGTCTCGTCCACGATACAGGGACTCTTTCCGCCCAGCTCCAAGCAAACGGGAGTCAGATATCTGGACGCCTTCTCCATAACCAGCTTCCCTACAGATACGCTGCCCGTAAAAAATATAAAATCAAACCGCTGTTCCAGAAGAGCCTCGTTTTCTTTGCGCCCTCCCTGAACCACCGTGACAAAACGGGGGGCGAAGCATTCCCTGACAATCCGGTCAATCACCTGAGAGGTAGCCGGGGCATAGGCGCTGGGCTTGATCACCACGCAGTTTCCTGCGGCAATGGCTCCGATCACAGGCTCCATAGCCAGCATAAAGGGATAATTCCAGGGAGACATAACGAGGGTCACTCCGTAGGGCTCCGGGGAGATAAAGCTCTTGGCGTGGAACTGGGCCAGAGGGGTAAGCACCCGCTTGGGCCTTGCGTAGCCTCTCAGATGACGGATCATAAAAGAAAGCTCACTGAGCACCATGCCCGTCTCGCACATATACGTCTCAAACCCGGATTTTTTCAGATCCTCCAAAAGGGCTTGGTTGATCTCTTTTTCATATTTGAGAATCGCTTTCTTTAAAGTCACTAAAGCCCCGATTCTCCAGGAGACATTTTTCGTCTTCCCCGTCTCAAAATAAGCTCTCTGCTGCTCTACCAGCTCTTTAATCTCCATAGCACACCTCCAGAATCCGAATTACAGCCTCATACGTCACCTGTCTTGGATTTACAATGGACGCCCCGTCATTGAGGGCAGTCTTGGCCACCTCCGGAAAGCTTGCCGGATCTACCCCTGCTTCCTTCAATGTCTGGGGAAGTCCTGTAAGGGCATGGAGGCGGCTTCTTAAGCGCAGCACCTCCGCAATAGCCCTGTCAGCTCTCTTTCTTGGAGGCGTCTTCAGATATACTTCCTCGCCGGCCAGGTAAAAGAGCAGCTTTCCGTAAGAATCCCCGCAGACTTTTCGGTTGAACATCATTCCCGCAGGAAGGAGAATATTCATAGCGTCCCCGTGAGGCACTCCGCATACCCCTCCCAAGGCGTGGCCGATGGCGTGGATGATTCCCACCATGCTGTTGCTGAAGGATGCCCCCGCCAGAAAGCTTGCGTTAGCCAAAGCCAGCCTGGCCTTGGAAGAGCTTCCGAAACGCACCGCTTTGATGAGATTTTCACGCACCAGCCCTACAGCCGTCAGGGCGTAGGCGTCGCTGACCGGATTCTTCTGAATACAGCTATATGCCTCCACGGCGTGACAAAGGGTGTCCATTCCTGTGGAAGCAGTGATTCTGGGAGGAAGTGTCATGGTCATTCTGGGATCCAGCACGGCCACATCCGGCATGAGCTCCGTAGAAATGTATTCCATCTTTACATGGTTCACCGTATCCTTGATCACGGCCACAGCCGTGGCTTCACTGCCTGTGCCTGCCGTGGTAGGAACCGCCACAAAAGGTATGTGTTCTCCCCTGGGAATGCTCTCGCACCCCATAAGGGTTTTCAGATCGTCCGCTTTCTGTCCGATCAGCAGCCGGACTCCCTTGGCCGTGTCCAGGACACTGCCGCCTCCCACTGCCAGAAGGCTGTCACAGCCGTAGTCCCTGTATTCCCCGGCAATGCGGTTTACCGTGTCCACGCTGCTGTCCCTGGGGATATCGGTAAATACCCGTCCTACCTGGAGGTCTCCCAGAGAATCCAGCACAATGGAAAGCGTTCCGATTTTCTCCAGAACACCGTCGCTGAGTACCATGGGCCTTCTGGCCCCCAGCATCTTCAGCTCATAGGAAATGTTGTCCGCCGCTCCTTTTCCTGAACAGAGCTTGGTAGGGTTTGTAAACTCATAATATGTAGACATAGATACCTCCGTATGTTCTCTTTCGCTTCTATCTTCCTGATTCTAATAAAGCCTTGCCGTATACCAGAAGAGAGGATACCTCCTTGCCCGGCACCTCTTTTAAAATTCTCCTGGTCATAAACCCGGGAAACAGATAAGCCTCCAGGTATTCCACGCACCGCACAAAGCTCATGGTCTGATAGATATCTCCTTCCAGGAAAAACAGATGGGCCGCATAGGCGTCCGCCACTCCCACCTGACCGCTCAATACCCGGAATGCCCCTTCCACAGATTTAAAGCGCATGGTAATGTCCGCTCTCTGGGCCCGGCGGATCCTGGCCACGCCTCTGTCCGGGTCCTTCCTCATAGCCAGCACGGCCCCCCGGGGCCCGCAGACCAGCTTCAGCGTCAGGCCGTCCTTCCACTGACGGATCTCTTTCCTGACACGGCTGTCCTCCCGGTATAATACACGAAATCCCCGAAACAACACTTCCAGTACAATCTGGTTTATACGGCTTAACAGCTCCCGTTTCATTCTTTTTCCTTCCTTTCTCTGTCCTTCTCTTCCTCCTGCATCCTGCGGAAACAGGCTGCCGCTTCCTTCATCAGCTCTGTAAACCTCCCCGCCTTCTCCTGGCCCATTCTCTCAATGACCCCTCTGGGGAGCCTCAGTATTTCACTGTGGGCCTTCTCATAAAAGGGGACTCCCTGATCCGTCAGGAAAAGGTACACCTGTCTTTTATCCTGGCTGGACCGCTCTCTCTTTATAAGCCCCTGGCTTTCCAGCCGGTTCAGAATCAGATTCATCTGAGACTTTTTCATGGAGAGATGCCCGCACAGCTCCGTGGCAGTCAGGGGCTCTCCCCCTTCCTTTCTCTGCCGGTACAAAAAACCGCAGACCATAGACTCATTGTAAGTCATAGCTTTCACCAGACGCTCATTGCTGATGGCCAGAGACATAGCGAGCCACCCTTCTAAAAGCGCCTCGCTCATCTGATCTTTCGTAGCCTCCACAAGTACACTCCTCTCTTTTACCGCCCTTTTGTCCTTTATTTTAGTTCAAACCATTAACAGTTCGTTCTGTTAACTATTTTCTTTTTATTTATAATCCCCTTTAGGACGGTTGTCAAGAGTGATTCACCTACTCTTTCATCTTTGGCTCAAAGACCAGGCTGGCCAGATAGGAGAAAATCAGCGCTGCGCTGATTCCAACGGCGCTGGCAGTGAAGCCGCCTTTAAAAAGTCCCAGCAGCCCTTCTGCGTCCGCAGCCTCCTTTACTCCCTGCCAAAGGGTATTTCCGAATCCCAGAAGAGGGACGGAGGCTCCCGCTCCCGCAAAGGAGAGAAAAGGTTCATAGACGCCCAGAGCTCCCAGCACCGCTCCTGAGCAAACCAATATCACCATGACTCTTCCAGGAAGAAGCTTTGTCTTTTCCAATAAAATTTGTACTAGGGCGCAGATCAGCCCTCCCACCAAAAATGCGCGAATATAGTCCATCCTGTCTCCTTTCTCAGCAATGTTCCAGAACTACCCCATGGGCAATTCCCGGAATGGTCTGTCCTTCATTAAAGCTCACTTTTGAGAGAAGTGCGCCTGTAGGCACAAACAGCACCCTTTTCCAGATTTCTTTTCTGAGCTTTGGCAGAATCATCGCGGCCAGCACCACTGCGGAGCAGCCGCAGCCGCTGCCTCCGGCATGGGTATCCTGACTCTCCCGGTCATAGACCTCGATGCCGCAGTCCATATGCTGGGCGCTGATGTCAAAGCCTTTCTCCTTTAAAAGCTGTATCAGGATCTCCTGCCCCACATAGCCCAGATCTCCCGTGATAATCCGGTCATAATCCTCCGGCTGGCGGTTAAAATCCATGAAATTCTGGTAAATCGTGTCACAGGCAGCGGGAGCCATGCAGGCTCCCATATTCATATTATCCTTCACTCCCATATCCACAATTTTTCCCGGAGTCACCCCTGTAATTTTTACATAACCCCCCTGGGCGGCAAGTATAAAGGCTCCACTCCCCGTAACCGTCCAGGTAGCTGAAAGGGGACGCTGATTCCCATAGGCCAAGGGAAATCGGAACTCCTTTTCCGCACTCCCGAAATGACTGGAGGTAATGGCCGCCGCATAATCGGCAAAGCCCCCTGCCACGGCCATAGCGGCAAGAGTGAGAGACTCACCGCAGGTGGAACAGGCCCCGTACAAACCGAAAAAGGGCAGATTGCTCTCCTCTGTCCCAAAGGAGGTGGCCGAGAGCTGTGCCAGAAGATCCCCTCCAAACAGATAGCGGATCTGCCAGGGGGAAAGTTTCGCCTTCCCAGCCGCCACACTCAGCGCTTCCTTCTGAAGGGTACTCTCCGCCTTCTCCCAATTTTCCTCGCCAAATCCGGCATCCTGTGAAATCAGATCAAAAAACTCTCCCAGGGGCCCTTCCCCTTCCTTGGGTCCCACGATGGAAGCGCTGCTGATGATATGCACCGGATCCGCAAACGCAAGGCTCCTATTTCCTTTTCTCTGGTCTACTGCCATATTTTCCCTTCCTTTCCTTTCGGCAGGCATCCCACGCAGCAAAAAAGGAGACTCCTGCTTTCTCTGTTAGCAGTATTGTCTCCCTTTTTTTTGTATCTTATTCTGATGTTTAAAGTATGTTGCTTGTTCTAATCGCCCCATTTCAGTCAGCTTTTTTGACACTGGGCGATTTTCTCTTCGATCTTCTCCTTTACCATGGCCGCCACCTCTGTGGTCTTCATCCCCGCATATGCGTCATAGGGAATGGGCTCCAGGAAATGCACCTGTACCGCCTGCTTTCGGATGGAACCTGTGTCAAAAGCCTTGTAGGAATCCACAAGGGCCACAGGGACAATGGGACATCTTGCCTTCATGGCGCTCTTAAAGCTTCCTCCTTTGAAGTCCAGCAGCTGGTTTCCCTTCCGGCTCCTGGTTCCCTCCGCAAAGATCAGGAAGCGCCGCCCCTGCTTCACCTCTTCAGCCACCTGCAGGATGACCTTCATTCCCTCCCTGGGATCGCTTCTGTCCAGAGAGAGGGCGCCCATACAGGCAAATACCTGCTTCAGAAAAGGTATGTTCTTCAGTTCTTTTTTCAGCACTACAGAGAAGGCATGGGGCATCAGGTAGAGGATGGCCAGCACATCGAACATTCCTTGATGGTTGGGATATAAAATGTATCCTCCCTCTTCCGGAAGATTTTCCATGCCGTGCCCGTCTATGACAATCCTTCCTCCCTTAATGGCTCTGTTGTCAATCTCTTTCAAAAGCCGGAAACGTTCTTCCTCCGTGTACCGTTCCGGATGGGCCGCACACCGCAGCAGGCGAGTGAGCCCGTAAGGCACGTACCACAGGTTCATTAAAACCATCCACAGAATTCTTTTCATTTTTCTCTCTCCTTTTCAGAATCTCAGTCCCACTTCAGCAGTTCTGAAAATTCTTTTATCTTTTTGTCCCAGTTCTCAGGAGTTCCGAAGCCATAGGAAGCCCACACAAAAGGAACCCCGGCTTCCCCTGCCGCCTGTCTGTCTCCCTGGGTATCGCCTACATATACAGGAGATTCCAATCGGTTCCGCTCCACAATGGCCCGAATGTTTTCTCCTTTATTTTTCTTCGTATTCCCATAGCACTCAAAATCTGTGATCCAGGGGCCAAGGCCCGTCTTTTCCAAAAACAGCTCTATATATCCTGACTGGCAGTTGCTGACAATCAATACCCGGTGGCTTTCAGCCAGTTTGGGGATGACATCCAGCACCCCCGGATAGCAGATCCTGCAGGGATCCGCCGTCAGATACTCATGCTCATACCGGCAGCACAGATCCATAAGCTCCTGTCTTCTCTCCTGGCTTTCCTCCGGCAGCAGCTCCTCACCGATCACTTTCATAGTTTTCCCAAAGAGCCCCTTCAGTTCCTCCTGGGTTACCTCTCTCTCACAGCCCCCTTCTTCAAGAGCCTTGGTCCATGCCCTGGCCACAATAGGCGTAGAGTCCCAGAGCGTTCCATCCACATCTAAAATAAAACTGTCCATCTTACCCTTTTCTCCTCTCTTCCGCTTTCATCTGCACCTGAAAAACCACGAAGAACACGATTCCCTTTAAAATAGAAGTGGCTGACAGCGCCCACCACACTCCGTTCAGTCCAAGTCCTATGGTTCCCAGAAAATATGCCAGAGGAATCCGCAGCCCCGTCAGCAGGATGCTGATCCCGCTGCACAGCTTTGTCTTTCCCATACCGGAGAGAGCTCCGATGGTCATCAGCTCCACACACATAAAGGCTTCCCCCAGCCCCACGATAATCAGATAATTTACAGAAATGGCAATGGCGTCCGCCTCATGGAAAAAGATTCTGGAGATAGGCTCCGGCGCCAGCACAAAAAGCAGTGTGATCGCCAGCCCCCAGACCGCCACGATTCGAAAGGATATATCATACCCTTTCTTCATGCGATCCAGCTTCCTGGCCCCGTAATTCTGCCCTGCAAAGGCGTTGAGAGCCGCACCAAAGCCGTCCGCCGTGTTCCAGGATATGGATTCAATCTGGCCCCCCATTCTCTGGGTAGCCACCGCCGCCGCTCCAAAGCCCGATACCATCCTGGTCAGCACCATGGAAATCATGCAGTAGATAGAGCCCTGCAGAGCCGTGGGGCCTCCCATGCGAAAAATCTGCTTATAGAAATAGGCAGGGGTTTTCTTCAGCAGCCCCACCCGGCGGATGACGTTTCCCGCACTTTCGGGCCGGAGAAGGGAGAGCAGCATTACCAGCATTACGATAGCCTGGGCCGTAACAGTAGCCACCGCCGCCCCCAGAACCTCCATCCTGGGAAAAGGACCCACTCCCAGGATCAGCACCGGGTCAAAAACCATGTTAATAAAAAGCCCTGCCAAATTTGCCAGAAAGGGAGTCTTGGAGTCCCCCTGAGCGGTGAACAGACCGGTAAGAGTCTGGGTCATATAGGAAAACAGAATCAATCCGCAGGTCACCTGGGTATATATTTTGGCGTAGCCGTAGGACTGCGGGTCATCCAGGGCAAAAAAACCCAGGAGTGTGTCCGTAAACAGCAGGCACACCGCCGCAAAAGCCAGTCCGAAGAGTATGGTAAGCTGGATGGCGCCCCTGGCATACTCCCTGGCTTCCTGCCGGTCTCCCTTCCCCACGCTCTGGGCCACGTGAACCTGTCCTCCCATCCTGGCCAGAGAGACTAGGCCCTGGGAAAGCCAGACATACATCCCGCCCACTCCCACTCCGGCCACTGCCTTGGAGCCTAAAACTCCGATCCAGGCCATATCCGTAATATTGTACGCCGTAGAAAGAAAGGATGATGCCATAATCGGCAGAGAGAGCCGTGTCAGGGTGTTGAGAATCGGCCCCTCTGTCAGATTGATCTGTGATGTCTTTTCCATTTACTCCTCCCTCAGCAGTTTCTTATGAATGGCTGGAAAGCATCCCCTCCAGCTTCTCTGTCTGGGCCACGATCTCCTCAATCTCCTGTCTCGTCAGCTTTTCAGGTTTCTTGCCCCGTATCTGTCTCTGCAGGAGAGAGATCTGCCCTTTCAGTTCTTTTTTCTCTTCCTTGGTGATATTCTTTTTGTTCTCAGCCAGATACTGATCTCCCTTCTGAATGGCGCCCCGGGCGTTTCCCAGCACGTCCATCTGCTCCATCCGCTGTGCGTCCTCATGCTCATACATCTGAGCGTCCCGCACAGCCTTCTGGATCTCTTCCTCCGAAAGGTTTGAGCTGGCTGTAATAGTAATGCTCTGTTCTTTGCCAGTCCCCAGATCCTTGGCGGACACATTTACGATTCCGTTGGCATCTATGTCAAAGGTCACCTCGATCTGAGGCACGCCGGCCATAGCTCGTTTGATGCCGTTCAGCCGGAAATTCCCCAGCAGGGTATTGTCCCTGGCAAACTGCCTCTCGCCCTGGAGTACCTTAATCTCCACAGAGGTCTGGAAATTAGCCGCCGTGGAAAAAATCTGGCTGTGTCTTGTGGGAATCGTGGTATTTCTCTCAATAATCTTGGTGGCCACGCCGCCCACTGTCTCAATGGAAAGAGTCAGAGGCGTCACATCCATGAGGATTAAGTCAGCCCCTGCTCCCGAGGTCAGTTCGCCTCCAAGCTTAGCGCCCTGAATGGCGGCTCCCAGCGCCACGCACTCGTCAGGATTTAAGTTTCTGGCAGGCTCTTTGCCGGTGAGCCTGCGGACCTTTTCCTGCACGGCCGGCATTCTGGTGGAACCTCCCACCAAGAGAACCATGCCCAGATCCCTGGCTGAGATTCCTGCGTCTCCCAGAGCTTTCTGCACCGCTTCCTCCGTGCGGTCTACCAAATCCGCCGTCAGCTCCTGGAATTTCGCCCTGGTCAGCTCGCACTCCAGATGTACCGGCTCACCCTTGGCCATAGTCAGGAAGGGAAGGGTTATGGAAGCAGAGGTCTGAACCGAGAGGCTTTTCTTGGCTTCCTCCGCCGCCTCCCGGATTCTCTGAAGGGCTGCTGGATCCCCTGATACGTCTACCCCCTTCTCCCGGCGCAGATTTTCTCTTAAATATTCCACGATCCTGGCGTCAAAATCGTCGCCTCCCAGATGGTTGTCTCCCGCCGTGGCCAGCACCTCAATCAGGCTGTCACCGATCTCAATCACCGACACGTCAAAGGTACCGCCCCCCAGGTCGTACACCATAATCTTCTGGGCCTGTCCATGATCCAGCCCATAGGCCAGGGCTGCGGAAGTGGGCTCATTGATAATGCGCAGGACCTCCAGGCCCGCAATCCGTCCCGCATCCTTAGTGGCCTGCCGCTGGGCGTCGTTGAAATACGCTGGAACCGTGATCACTGCCTTCGATACAGTCTCTCCCAGAAAGCTCTCGGCATCTGTTTTCAGCTTCATAAGAATCATGGCCGATATCTCCTGGGCGGAGAATTCCCGGCTTCCGATCCTCTTCCTGTAATTCGTGCCCATCTGGCGCTTTACGGACTGAATCGTCCGGTCCGGGTTCACTGCCGCCTGACGCTTGGCCGCATCTCCCACCAGGCGCTCTCCATTCTTAGTAAAAGCCACCACGGAGGGCGTCGTTCTCTGCCCCTCGGCATTGGCGATCACTACTGGCTCTCCGCCCTCCATCACCGCCACGCAGCTATTGGTGGTTCCCAAATCTATTCCTATTACCTTGCTCATTTGCTTCACTCCTTCGCGTATAGTTCGGAATCCGGCGGGCTTTCCTTTGGAAAGCCCTTCCATCCGCATTGTTTTAACTATACCCTACCGTGAAGCCAAGCGCAAGAACTCCAAAACAGATTTTATACTCTTTTATTTATTTTTACATCCGCTTCACTTTTTCAGTTGAAGCAGAAGTTCTTTGTCTTCCCTGCTGACTCTTCTGGATTCTCTGCATTTCTGAATGGCCTTGTTCTGTACCCACGGATCCCCAAGCCCGGCCTGGAGCCGCTCCAGGGTTTTCTCCCGGTATTTCACGAAAGCCACGGATAAAGCCCAGGCCTGAGCCATCCTGACATAGTATGCCTGGCTTAAAGGCATGCAGAAATACGCAAGGGCCCGGTCGATCCAGGAATCATTGATGTAATAATCCATCAGAGCCACGATCCCGAAGCGAAGCTCAAACTCTCTCTGGCTTTTCAGCCACTTTTCCAGATAAAGAAACCATTCCTCCTGGTTCTGTCCCATAAATTTCAAAGTGGAGGTTCCGCAGTCGCAGTCCGCCCAGGAGGCGATCCCCGGCACATACCGGTCCAGCCTCTCCTGATACCAGGCTATAGATCTCTTCTTCGTGCAGCCGACGGCCATCCCCCAGAGCATATGCTCTTCGGCGTACAGAGGCTCCCTGCACTCTTCCATAGAAGCAAAATACGCCTCCGGATCTTCCCTGGCCGCCCTGGCGGCTATGGCCCGCACCTGGGGCACTCTCACCCCCAGGCTTGGGATCTCCGGGCAGTTGGCAATGACATCATTAAAAGCCTTGTAGGATTCATCCCGTTTCTCCATCAGTTCACGAAGCGCCTCTGCTCTGTCCATACTTTCCTCCGCCCTTACTCTCTCTCAAAAGCAAGCTCAATCAGCCGGTCAATGAGTTTCCCTCCGGGCAGTCCTTTCTCCGCCCACAGCATGGGGTACATACTGATCCCCGTAAATCCAGGCAGGGTGTTAATCTCATTAAACACCACCTGATCCGTCCCTTCTTCCAGGAAAAAGTCCACCCTGGCAAGGCCAAAGCCGTCCACGGCGTGAAAAATCTTCACTGCCGCCTCTCTTACATACTCCAGCACTCCCTGGGGAAGCAGCGGATGAAGAACCGTGCGGGACTCTTCGTTGAAATACTTTGCCTCATAGGAGTAAAAGGCTTCTGCAGAGAGAATCTCTCCCACGTCTGAAGCCTTGGCATCTCTGCCTCCCAGGACGGCGCATTCAATCTCCCGTCCCTTTATGGTCTCCTCTACCAAAATCCGATTGTCATGGCGGGCCGCCTCCCGCAGAGCATCCTTTAATTCCTGCGGGTTCCCCGCCCCCGACACGCCTTGGGATGAGCCTGCCTTACAGGGTTTTACGAAAACCGGATAAGAAAGCTCTGCCTCCACCCGGTCCGCGCACTTCTGCAGATCCTCAAGATCCCATCGGTGGATCAGAACGTATCTTGCCTGGCGGATCCCCAGATATTCCACAATCTGCTTCGTATATGCTTTATCCATGGAAATGGCCGAGCTGAGCACGCCGCATCCCACGTAGGGAATCCTGGCCATCTCCAGAAGGCCCTGCACCGTGCCGTCCTCCCCGTACATCCCGTGAAGCACGGGAAATACCACGTCTATCTGTCTTCTCTGAATACGATCTTCCCGGATCAGCAGCACTCCCTGCACAGAAGCATCGGGAGTGATCACGGCCTGTACCTGGCTCTCCCTCCAGGAATCATCTTCAATCTGTTCCCTGCTCTCCGTCAGCAGCCATTTCCCTTCTTTTGTAATCCCGATCAGAACCACATCGTATTTTTCCGGCGATATGGCCTGAATCACGTTCACTGCCGACATGCAGGAGACCTCATGCTCTGAGGACTGTCCTCCGAACAGCACTGCAACCGTTGTTTTTTTCTCCATGATTTCAGACACCTTTCTTCTTTTTACCGGGAATCAATCAAATCCTGCGGGTGGCCTCCCGCAGCCACTCCCTCTCTTCCTCTGTCAGATGAGGCCCGATCTTTTCAAAGACCTGGGCATGGTACTCATTGAGAAGCTCTCTCTCTTTCTCTGTCATCTGCTCCGGCACCACGGCCTCCAGGTCAAAGGGCGCCATAGTAAGATTTTCAAAGCAGAGGAAGGTCTTCCCGTCCTTCTCTGCCGCCTTTTTGCATACCATCAGATTCTCATTACGGATACCGTACTGTCCTTCCACGTAATATCCCGGCTCATTGGAGGTAATCATCCCCTCTTCAAAAACGGCGGAATCCTCACGGTCCGGCAGAATCTTCCAGCGAATCCCGTTAGGATCCTCATGAACGCTGAGAAGATAGCCCACGCCGTGGCCGGTTCCGTGGTTAAAGTCCTCTTCCATTTCCCACAAAGGTCCCCTGGCCAGATAGTCCAGGTTCACTCCCCGGCATCCCTGCCGGAATTTGGCTGCCGCCAGGTTTAAGTTGCCCCGCAGCACCGCAGTGAAGAATTTTTTCTGTTCCTCTGTCAGCGCTCCCATTGCGATAGTTCTGGTAATATCCGTGGAGCCTTCCAGGTAATGGCCCCCCGTATCTGCCAGCAGAAGCCCTTCAGGCAAAACAGGAATATCTGTCTCCGGCGTGGCGGAATAGTGGTTCATGGCCGCATGTTCCCCGTAGGAAATAATGGGATCGAAGCTGTTTCCCAGGAAATGCTCCTGCTCTCTGCGCAGCTCTTCCAGCTTCTTAGCTGCGCTCAGCTCCGTAATAGAGATTTTCCCCACATTTTTCTTTAGCCAGAAGATAAATTTCGTCACCGCTGTCCCGTCTTTAATATGAGCGATCCTCTCATTCTCTACCTCAGTCTCATTTTTCAGAGCTTTGGGAAGAAGAGTGGGATTTATTTGATCCAGGATCACTGTGCCTTTCGGCAGGCAGTTCACAAGACGTCCGTTTACTTTTCCTTTATTCAGAAGCACCTTGATACCCTTCGGCAGCTTCTGTAAATAGTCATAGATCTCTTCATATCCATATAAGCTTACGCCGGCCTTTTCCAGAGAATCCTGAATCTGCTGAGAAAAGGCTTTTTTCCCCGCAAAGAGGCAGATCTCCTGCTCTGTCATCAGCAGGTAGGAAAGAACCACGGGACAGCAGTGAATATCATTGCCCCGTATATTCAGCATCCAGGCGATATCCTCCAGAGAAGTCAGAAGGAATGCGTCCGCCCCCTTCTTTTTCATCTCTTCCCGGATTTTCCGGCACTTTTCCTCCCTGGGCTCTCCGGCCCAGCACAGATCCAGCTCCCAGACAGGTTCACAGGAAAGAGCAGGGCGATCTTCCCAAACCTCCCCGATCAAGTCTGCATCGCTCTTCACCAGGGCATGGTTCCCTTCCATAAGCTTTACCAATCGTTCCGCCTCCCTGGCCGACACGGTCCGGCCGTCAAAGCCCAGGCATTCCCCCTCCTTCACATGCTCTTTCAGAAATTCATGTAAAGTAGGAACTCCTGGCTCTCCCATCCGAAAAAGTGTCACGCCGCTTCCGGCCATCTGCCGCTCGGCCTGAATAAAATACCGACCGTCTGTCCACAGCCCGGCCATATCCTGCATCACCAAAGCCGTACCCGCCGATCCTGTAAAGCCTGTAATGTACTCTCTGCATTTAAAATAATCCCCTACATACTCAGACCCATGAAAATCATCCGTGGGCACCAGGTACGCATGGATCCCCTTCTCTTTCATTTTTTCCCGCAATGACTGCAGTCTCTGCCTAACCATATTTCTCCCGCCTTTCTGTTCTGTCTTTCTCATTTCTCCAAAAGCCATTGGATCCCTCTGCGGATATTTCGATCCCAGAAATCCCACTCGTGGGCTCCCGGCTCCTCCAAATAATGAAGCTTCGCCTTTTGTTCCTGCAGGAACTTCTTATACCTGCGGTTCTTCTCCAGGAGGAAATCTTCTGTGCCGATGGCCATAAAAATCTCCGTATCTTTCCCATGCTCCAGATACAGCTTCTCCAAATCCAGATCGCTTCCCTTTATTTTATTCAGATCCCCAAAGGTACGCTGATAAAATTCCTCTGTCTCCATCCACTCTTTTCCGTACTCTTTGTTGGGAAGATCCTGTGTCACCAAAGCGCCGGAAAGGGCTACAATCTTGCTAAAGGTCTGTGAATACTGAAGGCCGTTTCTCAATGCTCCAAATCCCCCCATGGAAAGCCCTCCGATAAAGGTATCTTCTCTTTTTTCGGATAAATGGAACATGGTTCTGGTCGCCTGCACCAGCTCTTTTCCGATAAACTCTCCCCACTTCTCCGCATAGAAATGGTCAAAATAAAAGCTGTTTCCCCCGTCAGGCATAATCACCGCAAGCCTGTTTTCCTCAGCGTAAGCGGCAATCCTGGTTCCGTAAAGCCAGTCCACCTCATCCCCGGTAATCCCGTGGAGCAGATAGAGCGTCTTCATAGGGGTGGTATCGCCAAAAGCTTCCTGGTTGGGATTAAAATATTCCTCCCCATAAGTTTCAAAGGGAAGCACTGCCGTAAAAGTCACAAACCGGTTCAGGCAGTTCGACCGGTATCTTGCGCTCACAATCGCCATTTTAGAAATCCTCCTTTGTCTTTGGGCCTGCTCTTCCCGCATAGGCCGCACCTGTTCTCCCAGTATACCACAGGCTGGCCGGAATGATAAGAGGATTTTGAAAGGATCCTTCCGTCTGCCTTTTCCTATCTGTATATATTCAAAAAAATAGGAGGACAGCGGCTTAAGCCGCCGTCCCCCCTTTACTAAGGAACGCTATTCTATAGCAGTCTCTTTTTTATAAATACCGGATGAATTATCTACCGAACTGGCAGTCGTTGTTTCCGCTGTCAGAGGTCCACATCTCAAGCATGTTGATAGGATCGTTGAAGTCTGCGATCCAGCCGTTGCGGGCTACGTCGTAGTTGCCGGCTTTACGCTCATTCAGGAATACGTTCCAGTCAGAGGTCTCGATGGTCAGGTTGATGCCGATTGCAGCGAAATCCTGCTGAAGAGCCTCACCGATTGCCACGTTGGACTCACCTTCATTGGTCAGGTAGCTCAGATTCAGCGGTGTGCTGTCAGAAAGCATACCGTCTTCTGTGAACTCAAAGCCTGCCTCTGTGAGGAGAGCTCTTGCCTCTTCCACGTTCGCATCGTATGCATCGTAGGAAGGATCATAGTATCCTACAGCAGCCTCGTTGGGATATGTGTAAGCATCGTCGTTCTCACGGAATACGCCGCCGTTTCCATCGTTCATACCAGCGGGAACGAAGGTGTTGGCCGGAACCTGTCCAGTCTGTCCGATATTCTCACAGATGAACTCACGGTCAACCAGAAGAGCCAGAGCTTTTCTCATAGCGTTAGCCTGCTCCGGAGTCTTGCCCTCGAAGATGGGGCTGTTTACGTTAAATGCTACATAGTAGGTACCAATCTGGTCTACAATGTGGAATTCCGGATTGTCCAGAAGAGCTGCCACTTCGTCTGTGGGGATGGTATCCTCAAAGTCGATGTCGCCTGCCTGGTAAGCAGCGTAGATTGCGGTTGCATCCTCGCTGAGCATGAAATGAAGCTCTTCGATCTTCACTTCGTCTGCTCTGTAGTAGTTGGGGTTCTTTACATAAATCATGCTCTCGCCGTGTTTCCACTCTTTAAGAGTGTAAGCGCCGCTGGTTACGAAGCCTGCCTCCTGAGCCCATGCGCCAGGTGTGGTCTCCCATCCCTCTGCGCCTTCAACACTTGCCTGGGGTACTACGTAGTATGCGGGGAACGCACACAGATCCAGGAAGTATACGCAGGGAGCTGTAAGGTTTACAGTAAGGGTCTTGCCGTCTTCGCTGGCTGTAACGTCAAGATCCTCTCCGTTTCTTGCGATTACGTCAAACATGTAGGAGTAGTCTGCTGCAGTCTGGGGATCCGCTGCACGCTTCCAGGAGTATTCTACATCCTTAGCGGTCAGTTCGGAACCATCGCTGAACATCAGGCCGTCTCTCAGAGTGAAGGTATAGGTCAGACCGTCCTCGCTTACTTCATAGCTCTCAGCAAGATCCGGCACTACTTCACCGTTCTCATTGTATGCGAAAAGTCCTGCGAAGCTGTTTACAGCCAGGCACGCACCGTCAACCGTAGAGTTCAGGGCGGGATCCAGCTTATCCGGCTCACTTGCCAGGTTGATGCTCAGAGTCGTGTTGTCGCCGAAATCAGCGAACATAAAGTATTTAAATCCGTAGAGGTTGCTGTAAACGCCAGTCAGGCCGTCTCTCTGCAGATAAATGTCATTGTAGTAGTACAGGGGAAGGATTGCTCCTGTCTCCATCAGCATATCCTCTGCCTCATGAAGCATAGCCTCACGCTTTACAGAATCAGTCTCTACTCTGATCTGTGCAATCAGATCATTGTAAGCCTGCCAGTCGGGAGCTGCCTCAGAAGACTTCTCAGCCACTGCTCCAGTCACTGCTGCGCTCTCTTCTGCTACCTCAGTTGCATCCTCTGCAGCCTCGGTCTCTTCCGCTGCGGCTTCTGTAACAGCCTCGGTCTCCTCTGCTGCGGCTTCTGTAACAGCCTCGGTCTCCTCTGCCGCTTCCGTTTCCTCTGCTGCGGCCTCGGTCACTGCTTCTGTAACAGCTTCCGTCTCCTCAGCGAATGCGGAAGATACCGGAGCAACGGCAGTAACTGCTGCTAATGCCAGAGCCATAAGTTTCTTCTTTTTCATACTTCTTACCTCCGTATAAATTTTTTGCAGTTTTTTAACTGCGTTTAGTTTAAAGGATTTCTCCTGCAAACTCATTTTTCAGTGCAAGTATACCACTATTTGTTCCAACATGCAACAAAATGTCCGTTGCCTCTATCTTCCAAAGGCGGGCACTCCTTGGCACACTTCTCCGTGGCATATCTGCATCTGGAGCGGAAGGCGCATCCCGTAGGCATATTCATAGGACTCGGCACGTCTCCTTCCAGAATAATCCGCTGCTGGGTCCTGGCCGTGTTGGGGTCGGGAACCGGCACTGCGCTCAAAAGCGAGATCGTATACGGATGTCTGGGCTGTTCATAGACTTCGTCAGCATCCCCGATCTCCACGATTTTTCCCAGGTACATTACCGCAATTCTGTCTGAAATGTGGCGCACGATCAGCAGGTCGTGGGCGATAAACAGGTAAGCGACTCCCAGCTTATGCTGAAGATCCTCGAACATATTCACCACCTGGGCCTGGATAGATACGTCCAGGGCACTGACCGGCTCATCGCAGACAATAAACTTGGGGTTTACTGCCAGCGCCCTTGCGATTCCAATTCTCTGTCTCTGTCCGCCGGAGAACTCATGGGCATACCTTCTGGCATGCTCCGCATTCAGTCCCACCAGCTCCATCAGCTCCAGAATCTTTTTCCTCCGCTCTTCTTTTGTCGTATACAGCTTGTGTACGTCCAGAGGCTCCCCGATGATATCCTCCACTGTCATCCTGGGATTCAGAGAAGAGTAGGGATCCTGGAACACCATCTGCATCTCCTTGCGAAGGTGAAGCATGTTCTGGGCCGTTACTTTTTCACCGTTAAAAAGTACTTCTCCCCCCGTAGGCTCATACAGGCGGAGCAGCGTGCGGCCTACAGTCGTTTTTCCGCAGCCGGATTCTCCTACCAGGCCCAGGGTCTCTCCCGCTTTGATCTGAAAAGACACCCCGTCCACAGCTTTTAGGTAGGTCTTTTTCATAAAACCTGTGCTGATAGGAAAATACTGTTTTAAATCTTTAACCTCTACCAGATATTCACTGCTCATACTTGTGTACCTCCTGCCTGTTCTTCCGCCATCTGCTTTACATTCATCCAGCAGGATGCGCTGTGAGTATCGCTGAGTGACAGTTCTTTTGGCTTCTCTTCCAGGCAGATCTTCATAGCCTGGTCACACCGGCTGCAGAAAGCACAGCCCTTAGGCATATTCAAAAGATTGATGGGCGTGCCGCTGATGGGAACCAGCCGCTCCTTACTGTTATTTACATTGGGGATTGAGCGCAGCAGCCCTTTCGTATATTCGTGCTTGGGGTCATAAAAGATATCGTCCGCCGTCCCTCTCTCGCAGACGCTTCCGCCGTACATAACGATGATCTTGTCACACATGTCCGCAATGACGCCCAGGTCATGGGTCACCATGATAATAGCCATCCCCAGTGTCTTCTGAAGCTTCTGCATCAGCTCCAGAATCTGTGCCTGGATCGTCACGTCCAGAGCCGTGGTAGGCTCGTCGGCAATCAGGATATCCGGTTCGCAGGCCAGGGCCATGGCGATCATCACCCTCTGACGCATACCGCCGGAAAGTTCATGGGGATACTGCTTAATTCTGCGCTCCGGCTCATTTACGCCTACCAGCTTCAGCATCTCCACCGCCCGCTCTCTTGCCTGGGCACGGTTCTTGTCCGTGTGCAGCAGAATCGCCTCCATAAGCTGATTTCCCACAGTAAAGACCGGATTTAAGCTGGTCATGGGATCCTGGAAAATCATACTGCATTTTTTCCCACGGAAGGAAGCCATCTGCTTTTTCGTATATTTGGTAATATCCTCTCCCCGGTAAAGTACCTGGCCAGAGGTTATTCTGCCGTTTTCCGCCAGAATCTGCATAATGGAGTACGCAGTAACACTCTTTCCCGAGCCCGACTCTCCTACGATTCCCAGCACCTCTCCCTCGCGGAGATTAAACGATACGCCGTTTACAGCCTTCACCTCTCCCGAATCCGTAACAAAGGAAGTGTGAAGATCTTTTACTTCCAATAAATATTCTCTCTTCTCGTCCGCCATTCCATTACCTCCTCAGTTTCGGGTCAAAAGCATCCCGCAGGCCGTCGCCCAGCAGGTTAAAGGCCAGTACAATCAGACAAATCATCAGCGCCGGAAATACCAGCTTATACGGGTAGCTCTGAAGTCCTTCTCTGGCCGCATTTGCCAGGGAACCCAGGGAAGGCATGGGAGCCTGTACACCCAGTCCCAGGAAGCTTAAGAAGCTTTCCGTAAAGATTGCCGAAGGAATCTGAAGAGCTGTGGAAATAATGATGACACTGATACAGTTGGGCAGGATATGCTTTCTGATAATCCGCCCCGGCTTCGTCCCGATGGCTCTGGCAGCCAGAATGTATTCATTTTCTTTTACTGAGAGAATCTGGCCTCTCACAAGCCTGGCCATACCTACCCAGTACAGGAAGCCGAACACCAGGAACAGGGAAAGCATGTTGGTTCCGACCTTGGCGAAAACTGTCCCTTCGATGGCGGAGCCCAGAGTCTCCTTCAGCACTACGGACAGCAGGATTACCATAAGCATGTCAGGCAGGGAGTATATGATATCCACAATACGCATCATAATCAAATCCGTCTTCCCGCCCACGTAGCCGGATATACTGCCGTACAGCAGTCCGATCACCAGCACGATAAGGCTGGCGAAAAGCCCTACCAGCAGAGACACTCTTGTTCCGTAGAGAACCCGGACAAAATAGTCACGGCAGAGTTCATCCGTTCCGAGAATATGCGGAAAAAGCTCCCCCCCCTCATCGATGTATTTCTGCTCTGTCTCAGACCAGGTAAAGGGAGCCAGGTTCTTCGCTCTCTTATCCCTTCTTCCGTCAATGGAAATCATCTCATCGTAGCTGTAGGGAACCACCATAGGCCCGAAAGTAGCCAGAAGGATTACCAGCACCAACACGATAATACTTCCCACGGCCAGGGGATTTTTCATGAGCTTGCGCATACCATCTTTAAAAAAGGTGGTGGACTCGCTCATAACCTCCTGCTGGGCCTTCTCTTCCTCTGAAGCCAGTTCAAATTTCGACAGGTCCATCTGAAGACTCAGCGGATTTTTCTTTGGAATATTATTTTCGTTCTGCATTCGTCCATCTCCTTTTTATTTAAACGTAATTCTGGGATCCACCAGCTTATAAACCAAATCGCTCAGCAGATTCATGATAACCATCATCACCGCCAGGAAAATGGTGGTAGCCATAATCAGGGGGTAATCCCGGTTGGTGATCCCGTCCACCATCTGTGTCCCCAGTCCGCCGATGGTGAAAATATTTTCTACTACAAGGCTTCCCGTAAGGATATAGGCCACCATGGGGCCCACATAGGTAATAACTGGAATCAGGGCGTTCCTCAGAGCGTGCTTAAAGATCAGCTTCCACTGAGCAACTCCTTTCGCCCTTCCCGTCCTTACGTAATCCTGGCTCAGGGCGTCCAGCATACTGGTTTTCGTCAGACGGGTGATGTAAGCCATGGGGTAGATGGACAGGGCAATCACCGGAAGGACGTAGTTAGGACTCGATGAACTCCATACTGGGAACCATTTCAACTGTATACAGAATACCAAAAGCAGCAACGTGGCCAGAACGAAGCTGGGTACGGCAGCGCCCAGAGTGGAGAAAAAGATAATCAGACGGTCCGGAAGCTTGTTCCTCATAAGGGCTGCCAGGCTTCCCAGGACAATCCCACAGACTATGGCTATCACAGCCGCCATTCCTCCCAGTCTTGCCGAAATCACCGCCGCATCTGAAATAATCGTGCTGATCTCTCTTCCTGTCTTCAGGGAAACACCGAAATCTCCGTGTACCAGATTCTGAAGATACAGCACAAACTGGGTGGTAACTGGTTTATCCAGATTATACCTCTCCATCAAAACTGCCTGTACATCCGGGCTCAGGGCTTTCTCAGAATTGAACGGGCCTCCCGGAATCGCATTCATAGCAAAAAATGTAATGGCACAGATGATAAATACCGTTACAAACGCTAACAATACTCTCTTCACCACGTACTTAGCCAAGCGTATCACTCTCCTTCGTTTTTTCTCTCTTTACATATGTCCACCGTAGAAAGACACTATCATTTAATATACTCAATTTCCGTTTTTTTGTCAACGCTTTTCCCTGCCTTTTAGGCATCAATTTTATCTCCAAATATCGAAATTGATTTCCTTATAGAACAGCCTGTGAATCTCTTTCCACTCCCTTGTCTGCGGCAGAATCCACATAAGCTTTGTGGCAATGGCCTCCAGGGTCATATTGTAGGCTTCCAGAAGCCTCTCGTCTTTTTTGAACAGCCTTCCCACCTCGTACACGTCAAGATCGCTCCCCTCCAGGGGAACCTGGGTAGTGGCTACCACCACCACCCCCTGATCCAAAAGCCTTGTGATCCCTTCCCGGAATCCCATTTCCTCAAGGCTGGGAAAGCCTCCGATGCCAAAGCCCTCCAGAATAATTCCATGATACCGTTTGCCAAGTTCCTCCAGAATCCCCGCATCCAGCCCCGGGATCAGCCGCAGGGCAAAGATCTTTTCATCCAGACGGTCATAGACTTTCAGGGGGCCGGCATTTTTTCTGTCAATATAATGCACCACATGATTGTCTCTTATAACAGCTTTATGGGGAAAATCCATACTGGAAAAGGCATTAAAGCTCTTGGTCCTTATCTTTCTGCCCCTGGTTCCGGCAATCACTTCCCCGTTAAAGACAAAGTTCACGTCACTGGCCCTTTCGTCGCAGGCATACAGAATACTCTGGATCACGTTTCCCCTGGCGTCCGAGATATCCTGATCTATAGGTTTTTGGGCTCCCGTCAGCACCACCGGCTTAGGGCCCTCCTGAAGGAGATAGGACAGGGCCGCCGCCGTGTAAGCCATGGTGTCCGTGCCGTGAAGCACCACAAATCCATCATATTTTTCATATTCTTCCGCAATCCTGCCGGCTATTTCCAGCCAGTGGCAGGGCTGCATGTTGGAGCTGTCCAAATTCATAAGCTGAACCGCTCCTAATTCACAGTGTTTCCGAATCTGTGGTACATAATTCAAAAGCTGTTCCAAAGTCAGCTCCGGAACAAGCCCTTCCTTTCCCTCCCGGCAAGCTATGGTGCCTCCGGTAGCAATCACTAAAATACGTTTCATATGGGTTCTCCTAATGACTTCTAAAATTTCACAACGAATCTTGTTGACATTCTTTTCATGATATGGTATAAATATGTGGTGAGTCACCACATAGGGGTTTGGTCAAGTGGTATGACAGGAGTCTCCAAAACTCTTAGTGGGAGTTCGATTCTCTCAACCCCTGTAAAACGCTGGGATTTCTGGTTTGGAAATCCCAGCGTTTTTTTCTTACGCTTTTCCCATGACAGCCTGCACCGCTTCCCGCACGGTCCTGACTCCGAGGATGCGCACTCCCGGTATGCGTTCCGTCTGTTTTTTACAGGAGGCCGGCAGAATCACTGTCTCAAAGCCAAGCTTGGCCGCTTCCTGCACCCGCTGGGCCGCCATGCTCACGGATCTGACCTCACCGCTGAGTCCTACTTCTCCAAAAGCGATCACCTTGTCGTCCACGGGCACGTCCCGCAGGCTGGAGGCCACGGCCAGCACAATCCCCAGATCCAGGGCCGGTTCATTCATGCGGATCCCTCCAGCGATATTTACGTACACATCGGCGGCGGAAAGCCGCAGGCCTGCACGTTTCTCCAGAACGGCCAGGAGAAGATTGACCCGGTTGATGTCTGTCCCTGCCGCCGTTCTTCTGGGAAAGGCCAGGCTGCTCTGGCACACCAGAGCCTGTACCTCCAAAAGTACGGGCCTGGTTCCTTCCATGGTGCAGGCCACCACAGAACCGGATGCGCCCTGAGGTTTGCCCTCCAGCATATATTCGGAAGGATTCTTTACCTCCCGCAGGCCCTCCTGGCACATTTCAAATACGCCGATCTCATTGGTGGAGCCGAAACGGTTCTTCACCCCCCGCAGCACCCGGTAGGAGGCATGACGGTCCCCTTCAAAATACAGCACCGTGTCCACCATATGCTCCAGAACCCTGGGACCGGCCACCACCCCTTCCTTGGTCACGTGGCCCACAATGAATATGGAAATCCCGCTTCCCTTTGCAATCTGCATCAGGATATTCGTGGATTCCCTCACCTGGGAAACGCTGCCGGGAGCCGATGCCACCCCATCATTGTACATGGTCTGGATGGAATCAATGATCACCACTTTAGGATTCGTCCTGAGAATGGCTTCCCGTATGGCCCCCAGATCCGTCTCACACAGCAGAAGCAGGGAATCTGTAAATTCTCCCATCCGGTCGGCTCTGATCTTAATCTGCTGAAGAGATTCCTCCCCGGAGATGTAAAGCACTTTCTCCCCGGCGGAAGCCAGATTCCTGCATACCTGCAGAAGAAGGGTCGATTTTCCAATGCCGGGATCTCCACCCACCAGCACCAGGGAGCCCTGGGTGATCCCGCCTCCCAGCACCCGGTCCAGCTCCTCCATGCCGGTACCCAGGCGAAGGGAAGCGTCCACGGAAATCTCTCTCAGATACCGTGGATGCGGCGCCTCCTTCCCCGAAAGCGCCGCACCTGTATTTTTTCTTCCCGGAGCCGCTGCCGCCGGCTCCTCCGCAAATGTATTCCACTCCTTGCAGGCAGGACACTGTCCCATCCATTTAGGAGACTCGAATCCGCAGTTCTGACAGAAAAATAACGTCTTTGTCTTTGCCATTTACAGCTTCACAACCTTTACCGGCACCTGATCCGCAGCGCCTACCTCCACGCTCAAAACCAGCTTGCCGCCCATCTTTGTAGTCATCGTGCCTACATTCTTGTCATGAATGTAGATCTTGTATTCCGCATCTTCCTCAAGGCCGAGAATGATCTGTGCATCTTTGTCTCCCTCTACCTCAAAAGATACGCCGTTTTCCGTAGCGTGAAAATTCCTGACCGCAGTACCGGGAACGGATTCATAGAGAAACATTCCGTTCTTCTCCAGTTTCGTAATGTCAGCATACGTCTTCACCTTGTAGACATCCCCGCCGAACTCGAAATCAGAGCGCTTTGATTTCTCCGCAAGTTCATAATTCCCAAAGCTTAATGTGCCGTTCTCTTCTGTGCGTATCAGCTCTTTAACTCCTGACATTTTCATGCCCCTCCTGATTTTGTTTTTCATGGTTTACTCTTACGTTTTTTGACCTGAAGCCTTTGAAAAGCCTCCGCCGTTTAGAGGTATCTTACCATAAACGGCAGTGAAATTCCACCCTTTTGCATCTGAATCTTCCATCTCCATTTATTAATATGATGTCGATGTCAGAAGCTCTCAACTATGATGCCTACGGATTGTTCCGTGCTGCGCACTCCCACAATCCTACCCAATATTCGCATATCGTGGGATATACATCCCACTTTTATGCTCATATCGGGGCGGGTCCCAAGGCCTTTCGCCCACCTATGAGCAAGCTCATGTGGGCTTAGGCCTTTTGACCCTGGCATCTTATTTTTCTATAGAAAATTCTATCTTTCCCTTCTTCAGGGAGGCAAGAACCACGTCTCCAGGCCCGGCTTCCCCGGACAGAAGCTCTTCCGCCAGAGGATCTTCCAGCTTCGTCTGGACAGCCCTGCGCAGAGGTCTCGCCCCGTATTTTTCATCAAATCCCGCCTCGGCAATATGGGTCTTCACAGCAGGACTCACCTTCAGGCGGATTCCCGTCTGCTGCAGGCAGCGGTTCTGAAGCTCTTCAATAATCAATCCCGCAATGCTCTTGATCTCATCTTTCGTCAGGGAATGGAACACAATCGTCTCATCAATCCTGTTTAGAAACTCCGGCTTAAAGATCCGCCGAACTTCTTCCATGACGCTTCCCTTCATGGTCTCATAATCCTTCTTCACATCCCCTGAAGCGCCAAACCCCAGATGCTTCGGCACCATAATGGACTGGGCTCCGGCATTGGAAGTCATGATCAGGACCGTATTCTTAAAATCAATCTTCCGCCCCTGTCCGTCGGTAATATGCCCCTCGTCCAGAACCTGGAGAAGAATATTGAATACGTCTGGGTGGGCCTTTTCGATCTCATCGAAAAGCACGACGGAATAGGGATGGCGGCGCACTTTCTCAGAGAGCTGTCCTCCCTCCTCATAGCCCACGTACCCAGGCGGGGAACCCACCAGCTTAGATACACTGTGCCGCTCCATATACTCTGACATATCAACCCGAATAATAGCCTGTTCGCTGCCGAAAACAACGTCCGCCAATGCCTTGGCAAGCTCTGTCTTTCCCACACCCGTAGGCCCCAGGAAAAGGAAGGAGCCCATGGGCCTGGCAGGATTTTTCAGGCCGGATCTTCCCCTGCGTATGGCCCTGGCCACCGCCTGAACTGCCTCTTCCTGTCCGATCACACGCTGATGCAGAAGACGATCCAGCTTTAAAAGCCTGCGGCTCTCGGAACCAGCCAGCTTCTGCACCGGTATCTTGGTCCACACAGACACTACTTCCTCGATATCCTCCCGGGAAACCTCCTCCGCACAGGAATCCTGCCGGTTCTGGAGCTTTTCTCTCTGGCGCTTCAGCTTTTGCTCCGCTTTTTCTTTTTGGCGGTTGTACTCTCTGGCAGCTTCAAATTCCCCCTGCTTCACCGCCTCTTCTCTTTTCTCTAACAGCTCCTGGTATTCCTTCTCCAGCTTCTGCAGCCCTTCGGGCATCTTAAAGTACCCAAGCTGCCGTTTGGATGCGGCCTCATCCATCAGGTCGATGGCTTTATCCGGCAGAAAACGGTCGTTGATGTATCTTGAGGAAAGCTTTACCGCCGCCTCCAACGCCTCATCTGAAATCTTCACCCGGTGGTGAGCCTCATAGGCAGGCCGAAGTCCCTTCAGGATGGTCAGGGCCTCCTCCTGGGTAGGCTCTTCCACGTAGACCGGCTGAAATCTTCTCTCCAGGGCAGGATCTTTTTCGATATATTTTCTGTACTCTCCCACCGTGGTGGCGCCGATGAGCTGGATCTCCCCTCTGGACAGGGAGGGCTTGAGAATATTGGAGGCATCCATGGCCCCCTCCGCTCCGCCGGCCCCAATGATGGTGTGGATCTCATCCACAAAGAGAAGGACTTCCCGGCTGCCGGCCACCTCCCGGATAATCCTCTTAATCCGCTCTTCAAACTCTCCCCTGTACTTGGACCCGGCCACCATGCCTGCCATATCCAGGGTTACTACCCGCTTGCCCTGCATGGGCTCCGGAACAAGGCCGCTGACAATCCTCTGGGCAAGGCCCTCCACAATGGCCGTCTTTCCCACGCCGGGCTCCCCAATGAGGCAGGGATTATTCTTCGTCCGCCGGCTGAGGATCTGGATCATCCGGTTAATCTCCTGCTCCCGTCCCACCGTCACGTCCAGTCTGTGGTTTCTGGCCTGCTCCGTAAGGTCCGTGCTGTACTGATCCAGTACCGGCGTACTGCTCTCACCGCCGTTCTTGACATCCCGCAGAAGCTCCTTCATCTTATCCTCGGAGATCCCCAATACCTCCAGCACTTCCACATAGAGCTTCTGGAGATTGATCCCCATGGTATACAGAAGCCTGGCAGCCGCACATTCCACATCTTTCAGAATCGCCAGCAGGATATGTTCCGTTCCCGCCAGGGCATCCCCCACAATGTGGGCCTCATCTATGCTGCTCTCCAAAATACCGGCCGCTCGAGGCGTCCACTCTCCCTTTTCTTTTACTGTCATCCCGGAACCAGGGGCGATAAGCTGGTCGATCAAGGCCAGAAGCTTCTCTTCGTCCACCTTATTCTCCCGAAGGATCACGCCTCCCGTTCCCTCCGGCTCCCGAAGAAGCCCGATCAGCAGATGCTCTGAACCGGCATAGCTGTGTCCGCACTCCCTGGCCGCTTCCCGGGCCAGCTTCTGCACCTGAAGAGCGTTCTGTGTATATCTGCTCTGCATTAAAATTCCTCCTGATTACAATACTCGTCATAAATCTCATCCACAATCCCGTGGATCTCCCCTCGGGAGATATGCTTGCAGATGCCTTTAGCAAGAAGTACGTGTAGCCTGGCTCTCAATTCCTCCAGAGCCTGGCTCTTATTGGCATCCAGGGCGACTATAGCCCCCCGGCGCCGGTCAATGGAAAGGAACCCTTCCTGCCTCAGCAAACCGTAAGCTTTATTTACCGTATGCATATTAATTCCGATATCCTCTGCAAGCTGGCGCACCGAAGGCAGAGGATCTCCCTCCCGCAGCATAGACGATGCGATACCCAGGACAATCTGGTTCCGCAGCTGCATATAGATGGCTTCCTCACTCTGAAAATCTATCTCAATCAGCATAGCGCCTCTCCTCCTTTGTGATATGGATAGTATAACAGTCTTTTCTCTCTTGTCAACCCTGTTTTTCCTGAAGCAACAGCAACGCCGAAGGCGCTTTCCGGCACCTTCGGCATTTTGTTTTAGAGATCTATCATGTTAATTTCCACGTCGTTTTCTTTTGTGTCCGTGGGCGGTTCATATTTTGCCGCCGGCTCCGGCTTCTGATATTCCGGCATTTTCTTTGCTTTCTTCCTGGCTCTGGAGGGCTTTGGAACCTGCTCTGGATCATCCCTGAGCGGTTCCGGCTCCGAAGGCGCCGCCGGCTCCTGTTCAGGCTCCTGCTCCGGCATCTGCCATTCCTCTCCTTCAGGGTAATAGGAAGAATCCTCCCCCTGGTATCCGTCGTAAAGCTCTTCTTCCTCCGGCTCTTCTTTTCTGCGCTTCTTCTTTTTCTTCTTCTCTTTTTTAGGCTTTCTGTCTTCCTCCGGCATCTCTTCCGGGGTATAGCCGTACTCCCTGTAGGACTCCAGCTCCGTCTTTAAATCCTTTTTCTTCAGAAGCAGATTTACCACAACGAAGAGAAGGATCACACAGAACGCAATCATTCCATAGAGAATCCACTGGAGAAGCTCCACCCGGTCACGGTAGCTGCTGGTCTCTTCCCGCAGGGTTGAGATTGTGTTTTCCGTAGCCGTAAGGGATTCCCGTGACACAGTGACATACCGCGGATCTTCCGTCTCCGTTTCTGTCTCGGTCTCCGTCTCCGTTTCTGTCTCCGTCTGCGCCTGGCTCTCGCTCTGGGGCGCCGCTCCGGCGCTCTCATCCGGCGTTACATAGAGGTAGTATGTACACTGGGAGCCGTTTGCAGCTTCCACGGTAATGGAAACCGTCCCTGCCCCGTTTTCCAGAGTTGTTCCTGAAATGTCCGTAATCGTGGCTGTGGGGTTCGATGTCACCGGATCCAGGGAAAGCTCCGTTGTGCCCGCTGGAACCGTCACATTGTACTCAATGGTACTGTACAAAAACTCCGGTGATACCGTGACACCCTCTGTGGCAATCCCCAAAGAGGACAGGGAATTGTCCCCAGACGCTTCCTCAGCTAAGGCCACGGCGCCGCACAGCCAGACCAGCATTCCCAGAATGACTGCCGTGATATAACGTATACATCTCGTCTTTTTCATTATCTATACTCTCCTTTTCAGCTTCTGACCGCTCGCTACGCTTCGTCAATCGCCTTTCCGATATCGTTCCTGTAATATTTGTTTTCAAAAGAAACCCACTGAACGGCCTCATAGGCGTTTTTCCTGGCGCTCTTCAAGTCCTCCCCTGTAGCTGTAATTCCCAGCACCCTTCCTCCGTTCGTCACAATGCCTGCCTCTCCCTTGGCAGTGCCTGCATGAAAAGCATAATATCCTGACTTGTCCTTAAAAACATCCAGCCCGGATATAGGATAGCCCTTCTCATAGCTCACCGGATATCCCTTGGAGGCCAGCACCACGCAGACAGCCGCATTATCTTCAAATTCCAGCTCTATCTGATCCAGCGTACCGTCAATGCAGGCTTCAAACACCTCTACAATGTCGGTCTTCATCCTGGGAAGCACCACCTGGGCCTCAGGATCGCCGAACCGGGCATTGTATTCCAATACCCTGGGGCCTTCGGGAGTCAGCATCAGCCCGAAGAAAATCACTCCCTTGAAAGGACGTCCCTCCGCCGCCATGGCATCCACCGTGGGCTGGTAAATATGGGCCCTGCAGAATGCATCCACTTCTTTTGTATAGAAAGGACTTGGAGAAAAGGTTCCCATTCCCCCTGTATTCAGGCCCGTGTCTCCGTCTCCAGCTCTCTTATGATCCTGGGCGGAGGTCATGGTGCGGATGGTCTTTCCGTCTACGAAGGACAGCACCGACACTTCCCGGCCGGTCATGAATTCCTCCACTACCATTTTGCTTCCCGCATCGCCGAATTTCCGGTCTTCCATAATAGTGCGGACGCCTTCCCTGGCTTCCTCATGGGTGCCGCAGATCAGCACGCCCTTGCCCAAGGCCAGTCCGTCTGCCTTCAGCACTACGGGGTATTTTGCCGTTTCCAGATAAGCCAGGGCTTCTCCCGGATCCGTAAAGGTCTCATAGGCTGCCGTGGGAATCCCGTACTTTTTCATAAGATCCTTGGAAAAAGCTTTGGAACCCTCCAGGATAGCCGCATTCTTCCTGGGACCGAATACTTTGAGTCCTCTGGATTCAAAGACGTCGACCACACCTCCCACCAGGGGATCGTCCATGCCGATCACCGTCAGATCCACGCCCTTCTCCTGGGCAAAATCCGCCAATCCTTGAAAATCCATGGCCTTTATGTTCACACACTCTGCGTATTCCTCAATGCCGGCATTGCCCGGAGCACAGTAGATTTTATCCACCTTGGGGCTCTGAGCCACCTTCCAGGCTATGGCGTGCTCTCTGCCGCCGCTTCCTACTATCAATACTTTCATCTGTCTTCCTCCAAAATCAAAGCCTTCCCGTCTTCCACAGTCACCCTTCCATTGGCAATGAGATCAATGGCCTTGGGAAGGATCACCCATTCCGCCTCCTGCATCACCCGAAGCTGCAGTTCTTTAGGAGAATCTCCCTGCTTTACCTCCACTGCCTTCTGCAGAAGAATGGGGCCGGTATCTGTGCCGCCGTCCACAAAATGTACAGTGGCTCCTGTCACCTTTACCCCCCGCTTCAGCACCTCCTCATGAACCTTCAGCCCATAGTAGCCTGTGCCGCAGAAGGAAGGAATCAGAGCCGGATGGATATTGATAATCCGGTTGGGATAAGCTTGCACAATGCTCCCTCCAATGACCACAAGGCAGCCGGCCAAAACCACCAGCTCCGCCCCAGACTCCTGAAGCGTCTTCAAAAGGGCCCTGTCAAACTCTTCCGGCACAGGATAATCCTTTCTGGTAATGCACACGGAAGGGATGCCCGCCTGCCTGGCCCTCTCAAGGGCATAGGCATTTTGATTGTTGCTGATCACCAGAACGATTTCCGTGTTGGTGATCCCTCCGTCCCGGATCCCGTCCAGGATCGCCTGGAGGTTTGTGCCCCCTCCAGATACCATCACTGCCGTCTTCAGCATAATACAACTCCCTTTTCTCCAGCCTGGATTTTTCCGATGGAATATACCTTTTCTCCAGCGGCCTGGGCTGCCTTTGCCGCTGCCTGGGCATCCTGAGGCGATACGGCGATAACCATGCCGATTCCCATATTGTAAGTATTATACATCATTTTCTCTTCAATCCCGCCTTTTTCAGCCAGCAGCCTGAAAATAGGCGGTACCGGATAGCTGTCCTTCTGAATCACGGCCTGTACGCCGTCTTTGAGCATACGGGGAACATTCTCATAGAAGCCTCCCCCCGTAATATGGCTGCAGGCCTTAATCTTCACGCCGCTCTCCTTAATATTTCTCAGAGCTTTTACGTAAATCTTAGTTGGGGCCAGAAGGGTTTCCCCCAGGGTGGCTCCCAGCTCTTCATAATATGTCTCCAACGCTTCCCTCTCCATGGGGAAAACCTTTCTCACCAGAGAGAAGCCGTTGCTGTGAACGCCAGAGGAAGCAAGTCCCAGAAGCACATCCCCCTCCTGAAGCTCTTTCCCCGTAATCAGATCCTTTTCGTCTACCACGCCCACTGCGAATCCTGCCAGGTCGTACTCATCCTCTGGATAAAATCCCGGCATCTCCGCCGTCTCGCCGCCGATCAAAGCCGCCCCTGCCTGGGAACAGCCTTCCGCAACTCCCTTTACGATCTGGGCAATCTTCTCAGGATAATTCTTCCCGCAGGCAATATAGTCCAGGAAGAAAAGAGGTTCCCCGCCTGCGCAGGCTATGTCATTTACGCACATGGCCACACAGTCGATCCCCACTGTGTCATGCCGGTCTAAAAGAAAAGCCAGCTTCAGCTTCGTTCCCACACCGTCCGTTCCCGATACCAGGGTGGGCTTCTCCATCCCTTTAAAGGCTTCCATGGAAAAGGCCCCGGAGAATCCGCCGATATTCGTCAGCACCTCCGGCCTCATGGTCTTCTTAATATGTTCTTTCATCAGCTCCACAGATTTATAACCTGCTTCAATATCCACACCTGCGTTCTTATAATCCATCTTTTTCCTCCTGCACAGACAGACCGTCCCTCACCTGACCGTCACTTATTTGCTGTATTCTTTATATCCTTTTTCCTGAAGCTTGGCATCCTTCTTCTGGACCTGCTCCTTTAACTCCCTGGCATAATCCTTCACCTTGGCCAGCAGCTCGGGATCTGACACAGCCAGGATCTTGGCCGCAAGAATTCCCGCATTGGCTCCCCCGTTGATGGCTACCGTGGCCACCGGAATCCCGGAGGGCATCTGGACAATGGAGTACAGGGAATCCTGTCCCCCCAGCGAAGTAGTATGCATGGGAATCCCTATCACCGGCATAGGAAAAATCGCCGCGCACATACCCGGAAGATGAGCCGCCATCCCCGCTCCGGCAATAATCACTTTAAATCCCTTTTCCTCGGCAGTTTTCGCATATTCAAAGAAAACCTCCGGCTCCCTGTGGGCCGATATAATCGTCATCTCATACTCAATTCCAAATTTTTCCAGCATGTCCGCAGCCTTGGCCATCACGGGCATGTCTGAATCGCTTCCCATCACAATCCCAACTTTTGCCATCGTCTTACTCCTTTTTGTTTATTGATTTTTAATTTTACTAAGAGATTCTTCCATTGTCAATGGCTCATTTAGTTCCTCCGTGCCCGGCAGGACGAAATGTCCGTCCTCGATCAGGGAAATCTCTCCCCCAGTCCCGGTCACCACCCGGATAAAATCCAGTTCCTCATAGGGAATGGTAATGTCCGTGTGGCAGTTAAAGTATGCCCTGGAAAAATCCTCCCTGCGAAGCAGAGAAATCTCATTGTCCCTAGCAATGATTTCCTTGCCGTTGTCTATATTAAAGACAGGCACATCCTCCTGCCAGGAAAAACACGTGTCTCCCAGAGCGAAGTGCGGCCCCATCTTCTCCGCAATGAGGATGGGCAGCTTAGCCGCAATGCCGTATTTCTGAGCCATGGCATACGCCGTGGTATTGGTGCCTATGGCAAATTCGCCCAGGGGAAGAGTCTCATGCTGGAACAGGACATTTTCCTTTATATATTCCAGATTCTCTTCTCTGCTTTCAAAGTTCCCGCAGGAATATTCCGTCACCTTTCCATCTTTCAGACGGATCTCCAAGTCCTTGTACAAAAGCCCGGACAGATAAACCTGCGTCACATGGAGAATCCCTTCCGTACCGGAAAGATTCGGTGAGGTGAACACCTCCCCCACAGGAATATTCACGTCCGCCACACAGTTTTCAAACAAGGTCTGGGACGAGGGATCCTCCAAAGGCGCCAGAGCCACTCTCAGATCCGTTCTGTTCTCACCTTTTCCTTTTATATGGACGTATTCCCCCTGGTCCAGGGCATCGATTAAGTGCTGCTGGATCTTTCTGTATTTTGCCGAATCCAGCGTGTTAATCTTAACCGTCTCCCGAAAGATCTCCTGGAAGTTTTCCCCGATCTCAGGAATGGGGAAAGCGATAATCGTAAAGCTTCTCTCGTCTCCCGGAATATACTGGTTCGTAAGCTGTCCCGCCTCCTGGTTCATCTCCACCAGGATCTGCTGCTGTTTTGGAGAAAACTTATACGCCGTATCTTTTGGCTCAGGCACGAACTGTTCTTCCCCGAAAACTTCAATCACGGCTGGGCCGCCATGAACTTTGGCAAGTTCCTTATACTGTTCGTAGACATTCCGCATCACTCCCAGCTTCCGCTCCATAAACTTCCGGTCCAGGAAGAGGGCCTGATCCGCTCTGTGATCGTATTCAAACTGCTTATTGGGAACTGCTCCCGTATACCCGATCCTGGCGCTCTGCCGTTTATTCACCACGCTTGCCGCCGCCCGGTAGATCACGGGTTCAAGGCCTATTGCCCTGAAATTCTTCACCGCCTGGCGCACCATCCGTTCAAAGCCCAGATTATAGCGGATATTTACGGTTCTCTTCAGAGAAATATCCTTGCCGTCCACGGCAAAGCCGACCCGGTATCCCTCCGTATACGTATCCGCCATAGCCTGCACTTCCTCCTGACTGAGGCTGTTTAAGAAGCGGGCTGTATCCAGCTCATTCTCCGACACATACTCTCCATACCGGTACAGGTATCGGAGATCCTCAAGATCCGATTCCATGAGGATTTTCAGCGCGAAATCCAGGGAGGGATCCACGGATTCCCGAATCCGCCGCCCCACAAAAAGCTCGCTGTAATCGCTGGCAAACCAGTACAAAATATCCCGGAGCTCTTTGGGCGTGGGAAGCTCTTCCTGCTCAAAGCAGTTATAAACTTCGATGAACAGCTCCAGATGCACCACCGTCTCTTCCAGACATCCCTCGAAAATGTAAACAATCAGGGAACGCAGCTCCGTGTAAAGAAATCCAAGAAGCTTCCCGTACTCTTCACCCAGAATCTCCTGGGCGTAATCGGGATTGCCAAAGGAAGATTCATACTGCTGGGGAAGAATATCCTCATACAGCGCCCTGTTCTTCTCCTGCCACTGCTCCAGAGTGTACGTTTCTGTCTCCCCGGATTCCAGTGTCTCCTTCCAGGCAGTCATCTGGGCCAGAAACTTTGCAGTTTTCCTGAAAAAATTGTAAAAGGGGGCAGGAACCGTCTCTTCCCCGCAGATCTCTGAAATCCGCCGGGAAGCCAGACAGTACCGCTCCCTCAAAATCTCGTCCAATTCCATATTTTTATCCATCTATGAACCTTCTTTCCCTGTGGTCTTTTAGGCAGATGCCAGGCCGATGCACACAATAAAGAACCAGGCCGCTATATCCACTGCGCTTAAAATGGTTCCGAATCTTGCCAGAAAGTAAGACTTGCAGTCGTCTTTAAAACTGGCGAAGCCATAGGCCAGCCCGCATACGGCTGACGCAATTCCCAGAAATCCCACGGCTCCGATCCAGGCACCCACCTGCCCCTTCAAAAAGAAGGACACCAGCAGCAGAACCAGCAGAACGATGACAGAGCACAGAGAAAGGCCCATGGCCATCACGCTGTTCCCTGAGTACTTTTTCTCCACAAAAGAATAAACCTGTTTTTTTGCCATCTCACGGCTCCTTTTCCCGGGCATCCTGGGCCTACCAGCCCTTTTTAAAAGTCCGTACTCCCCGTATCATCGTAAAGAACAGGAAATAGCCCAGCAGTCCGCCCAGTGTATTCAAAATCATATCGTCAACGTCAAAGCTTCCCACACAGAAAATCAACTGTGAAATCTCCACCAGGGCGCTGATCTCAAAGCTGAGGATCCCTACCTTCCATCCCCGCCTTACGCTCCGGGCGAATACAGGAAGCAGCATTCCAAAAGGCATAAAACCGATCACATTTCCTGCCAGATTCAAAACCACGTACTCCACTCCCAGGATCTTCCAGTAACGGACACACCGCATAATTTCCTGGAAGGGGCGAAGGTTGTAGCTGCGGTACAATCCCTCGCCGGTTCTTCCGAATCCTTCCGCAAAAAACAGAAAATAGATCAGTCCCACTACATATATGCCGAATAAAACTCCGCCGGATATTTTGATTCCTCTTTTAACTGCCGCTTCCATCAGATTACAACTTTTCTTCTGCTCTGAAGCAGCTTCGCTCCGCTTACCACCAGCAGAACGCCTGTGGTTATCCCGGTAACAAGGGTGATAATCCCAATGGCAAGGCTCCCTGCCCCTGCATTGGTGATCGTTTTAAAGGTTTTCTCATCCATAGCAGCACCTCCGGTTTTACTGTTAAGCTGTTACCTATTTTACCCCATATTGCTCATAATAAGCATCTATGGCGGCCTTTATCTGATCGTCTATAATCACTCGCCCTTTGTATTCCCTTCCGTAGAGGTACTCTACCACTTCCTCCATGGTTACGATGGCGTTCGTCCTGAACCCATACAGCTCCTGGATCTCGTCCAGGGCACACTTGCCGCCGCCCTTTCCGACTTCCATGCGGTTTAAAGATACCATCAAGCCGACGATCTCCACGTCTGCGGCGCCTTTAACCTTGGGCACGGTCTCCTCCATGGACTTCCCGGAAGTCGTCACATCCTCAATCATGATAACCCTGTCCCCGTCCTTCAGTTTGCTCCCCAGGAAGCTCCCCTTATCTGCGCCGTGGTCTTTTTCTTCTTTTCTGTCTGAGCAGTAACGAACCTCTTTTCCATACAGCTCACTGTAAGCAACGGCTGTCACGACTCCCAGGGGAATCCCCTTATAAGCCGGACCGAAGAGTACGTCGAAATCATCTCCGTAGGTGCTGTGAATCGCTTTTGCATAGTATTCTCCCAGCCTTTTTAACTGAGAACCAGTCACATATCCTCCCGCATTCATAAAGAAAGGGGATTTCCGGCCGCTTTTAAGCGTAAACTCCCCAAACTTCAGCACATCGCTGTCAACCATGAACTCGATAAATTCCTGTTTGTACGCTTCCATATTTCTAAATCCTCCTGCATTTATGGGCTTTTGAACTCTTAAATCCTTTCAATTCTACCATAGTTTCCTGTTTATTTCAATCGAGGAAAACCTGCTTTCA
>HHCFC01400__coassemble_1199_pt1 | contig 55441 bp, 43 predicted proteins | sample HHCFC01400__metabat2_high_PE_014 | metagenome-assembled genome bin HHCFC01400
TAATGCAGTAGGAATCATTTCCCTTTCAGTTTATTTATGGCAGTATTTTTTAGAAACTGATCAGACAAGAAATCTGGCTTTAATAGCTGCCGCACAAATGTTTTCGGACTCTGCCCCAACATATTTGTTGGCAAAATTCGCAATCCTTTTTGAATCCCAGCCCAACTATATTGGAAGGGCATCCATGGTTGCTTTGAATGTTATATCGATTCTATACATGATTTTGATTTTCGTGCTGGGCTTTATCTGGGGCAAGAAAATAAAAAGGCCTGATCGCTGAATACGATCCGCCCGTTTAATCAAAAATCCGAACCCATTCCTGAGTTCGGATTTTTTGAGTGGAGTAGACGAGAATCGAACTCGTGTCCGAAAGCCAATTCACTGTCCTTCTACTATCATAGTCAGCTCTTTGTCATTCCCTCCTGGAACCGACAGCGGACGGCCTGTTCCACTTGGTAGCTTCATGATACGCCCATATGCGCAAAGCTTAACATATGTCGTTTCCTGCTATAGTCGATGCCTGGGTCTTGACGTGCAGGTCCGCCAAGTCAGACAACTGCCAAATTAGGCAGCGTATGCTAAACGATTGTCGTCAGCGTTTATATTTAGGTTTGCGATTTAACGCATCAGCCTGCGGATAGCTTCTCCAGCTTCATAACCCCCGTCGAAACCTTTACTACCCCGGAGTTGTTGTTATAGTATAATCCTTCCCTCCCTGCCTGTCAATCAAAAAGTTGGGATCAATACAGATTTTTTACCTTGAAATCTCTCTCTGCTTCCCGCCTCTGATCCTTCTTGGCAATATCCTGGCGCTTGTCATAGAGCTTCTTTCCTTTTGCCAGGCCAATCTCCACTTTGGCTAGACTGCCTTTAAAATACACCCTGAGAGGAACCAGGGTATACCCCTTGACGGCAATCCTGCCGGTAATCTTATTGATCTCCCCCCGGTGAAGAAGAAGCTTCTTTACCCGCAGGGGATCTTTGTTGAAGATATTTCCCTTTTCGTAGGGGCTTATGTGCATACCGTAAATGTAGACCTCACCCTGCTCAACCCGGATAAAGGACTCTTTGATGCTGCATTTCCCCATGCGCAGAGATTTTACCTCCGTGCCGTGGAGGGCGATTCCTGCCTCATACGTCTCCTCTATAAAATAATCGTGATACGCCTTCTTGTTATTGGCAATGAGTTTTACCGACTCTTTCATGCTATCCTATCCCCTCCTCAGCTCTCTGTCAGCTCAAAATCAATGTTTTTCGTCATCTTGTCCGCACTCACCACACGGATATCCACGGAATCCCCCAAGCGGAACACACGGCCCGTATCCATCCCCACAAGCTCCCAAGTCTCCTCCTGGAAATAATACCGGTCATCGTACATGCGGCTGACATGCACCAGCCCTTCTACCGTATTCGGCAGCTCCACGTACATACCGTAGGAAGTAATGCCCGTGACAATGCCGGAATACTTCTTTCCGATGCGTTCCATCATGTACTCCGCCTTCTTTATCTTTACCGTCTCTCTCTCCGTCTCTTCGGCTCTCCGCTCCAAAAGGCTTGACTGTTCCGCTACAGATGGAAGGAGGTCTGTATAGTGCCGGAGCCTCTCTGGAGTCATCTTCCCCCGCAGAACCTCTTTTATAATCCGGTGGATCTGAAGATCCGGATATCTGCGGATGGGGGATGTAAAATGGCAGTAATATCTGGCCGCCAGACCGAAATGGCCGCTGCACTGCACGGTGTACGAGGCCTGCTTCATGGACCGCAGCGTCATGCGGCTGATCACAGGTTCTTCCGGCGTATCGGCGACTCTGGCAAGAAGCTTCTGAAGCTCCTTGGGATGCACCTCATCGGTGATTCCCTTGATCCCATAACCGAAATTTCTTATAAAGGCAGCCAGCTTCTTAATCTTCTCAGGATCCGGCGTCTCATGCGTCCGGTAAAGAAAGGGGATCTCCTGCCAGTAAAAATCCTGGGCCACCGTCTCATTGGCTGCCAGCATGAAGTCTTCAATCAGCATGGTGGCATCGTTTTTTTCATAGGGCTTTATCTCTACCGGAACGCCTCTGTCGTCCAGGATCAGCTTCGCCTCTGGAAAATCAAAATCCAGAGATCCTCGTTTTTTCCTCTTCGCCCTTAAAAGCCCTGAGAGGGTTCCCATCTGCTGAAGCATGGGTACAAGGGGCGCAAATTCTCTCATCAGCCCCTGATCGGACTGGGCCAGAATGGCTTTCACCTGGTTATAGCTCATCCTTCTGTCCACCCGGATCACAGTCTGGGCAATCTCATGGGAAAGAATCTCGCCTTTTCTGTTAATTTCCATCATACAGCTAAGGGCAAGTCTTTCCTCTCCTTCATTCAGGGAACAGATTCCATTAGAAAGCCTGGGCGGCAGCATGGGAATGACCCGATCCGGCAGATACACGCTGGTTCCCCGCTTCAGAGCCTCCCGATCCAGAGCTGTACCCTCCCGCACATACTCTGACACATCTGCGATATGGACGCCAAGATGATAATGCTCTCCGTCAAAAGAAAGGGAAACCGCATCATCCAGATCTCTGGCATCTTCCCCGTCTATGGTTACCATCTGCACGTTCCTCAGATCTTTCCTATCCTCTATTTCTTGTTCAGAGACTCGTTCCGGCACTCTCAGAGCTTCCTTCTCCGCCTTGGGGGGGAACTCCAAAGGCAGGCCGTTCGCACAGAGAACCGAAAGTATATCAGTTCCCGGATCTTTGCTGTGGCCAATGATCAGATCAACCTTTCCCTCTGGATTTTTTCCTTTTTCCTCATAGCGGATCAAAGTCAATAAAACCTTGTGTCCCTGCACAGCCCCCAGGCTGTTCTCCTGGGAGATATAGATATCGCTGGTAATCCTTGGATTGTCAGGAATCACAAATCCGTAATTTTTTCTCTTCTCATACGTCCCTACCAACTGATGCAGGCCGTGGTCTAAAATCTTTACAATGGTTCCTTCCTGCCGTTTGCCAGCGGCTCTTTCCCCCAGACGCACCTGCACTGTATCTAAGTGCATGGCCAGCCCAGTCTGGTCCTCAGGTATGAAAATATCCTCTTCACGCCCCTCCGCCTGGACGAAGCCGAAGCCTCTGGGATGCGCAGTAAAAGTACCCGTAAGAATCTGATCAGCGGTCTTCCTGTATTTTCCTCTGGAAGTAACCTCTATCTTCTCTTCCTCCATCAGGCTCTCCAGAACCATCTGCAGGCTGTCGCGCTCTTCCTTGGGAATCTGGAGCAGCGAAGCTATCTCTTTCTTTTTCATAGGCACATAATGCCTGTCGCAAATCAAATCATATATCACCGCCCTGCGGCGTTCAAACTGTTCTTCTGTCAGTCCCATATCTCCTCCCATAATCAAAAATACCCCGAACCTCCCGCACCCTGCCGGAAGTTTTTCTATAGGGCTGTCCCAGAGACTTACCTACAAAAATCGGGGCGCCAAAAAGGGTTTCCCGTATGCATCACACACGAAAAACCCTCCTGAATTTTGCTCTGTATGTCGGATCAAACCCTAAAAGTTCAGATTCAAAATAACCGCCAGAACTACGAAAAGTACTGCCAGGATCGTGGTAAACTTTACCAGATTCCCTTCAATAGAACGGCCCTTATTTTTGCTCCAATAGGTATCTCCCATACCTCCGATGGCTCCCAGTCCGTTTTCTTTTCCCTGCTGGGCCAAAACGATAACACTCAGTGCAATGCAAACTAATATAAAAATAATCGTCAGGAAAATTCTCACAGTGATCCACACCTCCTATGTCAAACACGAATATTCTAGCACAGGTTTTGCGGGATTTCAACTGTTTTTTCACTGAAAAGGATTTTCATATGAGGCAAAAAATCCTATATAATCTTCTATCCTCAGAAGCTGGTTATACTTTGCCACCCGCTCAGTCCGGCAGGGGGCTCCTGTCTTAATCTGGCCGGCTCCCACAGCTACCGCAATGTCAGCGATCATGGTGTCTTCCGTCTCGCCGGACCGGTGGGAAATGACGGTTCTGTAGCCCCTGCGCTGCGCCAGGGAAATGGTGTCAAAGGCCTCTGTGAGAGTACCGATCTGGTTGACCTTTACCAGCACGGCATTTCCGGCCCCCTTCTCGATTCCCTCTCTGAGTCTCTTCTCATTGGTGACGAACAGGTCGTCCCCTACCAACTGGATCTTGCCGCCCAGTCTTCTGGTTAGCTCCGCCCAGCCAGACCAGTCGTTTTCATCCAGGCCGTCCTCAATAGAAGCAATGGGAAAACGGCTGCAAAGTTCTTCCAGATACCCGATCATCTCTTCGGCTGTGCGGCAGACCTCCGTCCCTTTCATCTTGCTCTCCCCTGGGAAAAAATAGGCTCCCTTCTCTTCCTGATACAGCTCGCTGGCCGCTACGTCCAAAGCGATGACGATATCCTTTCCCATCTGGTACCCTGCCTTCTCCGTGGCCTCGGATATTAAAAAAAGAACTTCCGGCGCATCTTCCAGATCCGGCGCAAATCCGCCTTCATCTCCCACTCCCGTGCTCAATCCTCTGGAATCCAGAATCTTCTTCAGGCTATGATAAATCTCCGCACACATCTGAAGTCCGTGGGCAAACCCTTCCGCCCCTACCGGCATGATCATAAATTCCTGAAGATCCACCGTGTTGGAAGCGTGGGCGCCTCCGTTTAATATATTCATCATAGGAACCGGCATCTGATGGGCGTGCATTCCTCCCAGGTATCTGAAAAGAGGCAGATTCAGGCTCTTGGCCGCTGCACTGGCCGCCGCCATAGATACTCCCAGAATCCCATTGGCTCCCAGACGCTTCTTGGAGGGAGTTCCGTCCTCCCTGCAGAGGATCCGGTCTATGGCAGCCTGGCCGTAGACATTCTCTCCGATCACTGCGTCAGCCAGAACCGTATTGACAAAATGGCAGGCCTGCTCCACCCCTTTTCCGCCGTACCTCTCCTGTCCGTCTCTGAGCTCCACGGCTTCATATTGACCAGTTGAAGCGCCGGAAGGCACTGCTGCTCTCCCGACGCTTCCATCTTCTGTCATTAATTCCACTTCAACGGTAGGATTTCCCCTGGAATCCAAAATTTCTCTCGCATATACATCTGTTATAGGCATATAATTACACATTCTTGCAACCTCCTGTAAGGATCTCATTTCATTGCAATAGTATTTCCCATAACAGATTCTTTCACACCTTTACCGCTGCTTTTCCAGACAATTCCTTTAACCGTCTATGTTCTTCCGTGCCTTCCCAAAATATGGAAAATTTAACGGAAACGGATAATATAGCCCACGGTGGTTCCGGACATATTTACGGTGGCTCCTGGGCCGAAGGAGGTAAAGGCTCCCTCGCTGCTGGAATAATTCGCCCCTCGTCCCGCATCGTACCAAAGGCCGTCGCCTGCATAGACATTCGTATGCTGGTATTCTACCCAGGTACAGATATCTCCCGGAAGAAGATTGCCCTCCGCCAAAAGCTGGTCGGGAGTCTTATACACCCGGATAATATCACAGTATCTCCGAAGCTGTGCTTCCACATCTCCCCTGAACTGTATTCCGCCTCCTATAAGCCCCCAGAAATTCTTGGAATCGATAACTCCCATCTCTCTCAAGGCCCATCTTGGCAGAAGCGCACAGTTACAGTAGGTAACACCCTTTGTCCTGGACGCACTGTAAGCTGCGCTCCAAGTACTCTTGGCCAGAGATGAGGAATTGGAATATCCCCATTTGATTCCGTTCTCCCTGTCGCTCTTGACCTGATCGGAGTATTTCTGAAGAATGCTTAAGAACTTCTTGGCGTTGGCTGTTCCTGCCCCCGCCACCGCTGATACGGAGCTCTCCTTCTCTTTCACGGTCACTGTACAGAACAGAGTCTTCTTTCCGTCCACTCTTCTGGCTGCAATTACGGCACTCCCCGCTGACTTGGCGGTAAGCTTACCGCTGGATGATACAGAAACCACTGCCGGCTTTGAACTTCCCCAGGTAACACGGACGCCATCCGGCGCGACAGCTTTCAGCGTCGTCGTCTTGCCTTCCTCCAGAGTAACCTTTGTCTTGCTGAGAGTCAAAAGCGTTTTCTCAGAAGAGGCAGCAGAGGAAGTTGTCTGATTGGCTTTCACAGTAATCTTACACCGGGCATACTTCTTGCTTCCATCCTTGGCTTTGGCAGTAATCACAGCGGTACCTGTGCCTACCGCCTTTACCTTCCCCTTAGATGTGACTGTGGCCACCTTTTTGTTGCTGGTGGTCCAGGATACAGCCCGATTGTTGGCATTCGTAGGGCTCACTGTGGCTTTCAGCGTAACGCTGGAGCCTTTGGTGAGGGTTTTGCTCTTGGCATTGAGCTTAACAGAAGTTACCGGCTGCTTTACGGTCACCTTACAGCGGTACCGCTTAGTTCCTACCTTTGCGGTGATCACGGCAGTCCCTTTCTTCTTGGCCGTCACCTTGCCGCTGCTGTTTACCGTGGCTACAGACTTCTTGGAACTGCTCCAGGTTACTTTCCGGCTCGTCCCGGAGACTTTCAGCCGGTAAGACTTACCTTTATTTAAGGTAATCGCTGTCTTATTCAGCTTAACCTTGGATGCGGCGGATGCCGAAAGAGGCACTGCCAGCAAAGCAATCAGCAAAAACAGAGCGGTCCTGAGGATCCATTTCTTCTTCCCTGTATTCATAAACTCTTCCTTCCCTTTCAAAAAAACTTTACAAAAAGTCCTTCTTTCCATATTATAACGTACTTTGCTAAAATTTCAAATATTATTTTACAGTTTTTTTAAATTTTTATTACATACATAAAGACATACATAAAGAACAAAGCCAGCACAGCAGCCTGTTAAGGCGCCGTACTGGCTTTTACGTCACAACTGAGGGCTTTTGACCTCAACCTCATATTTATTCATCTTTAAAAGAGGCCGTCTCCATAGAAAGGAAACTCTTCGTATTCTTCTTCGGGAATTGCTTTTTCTTCGTCATCTCCCTTGTTCCGGGAAGAGTTTTTTTCCTCCGTCACATCTGAGCTTCCTTCCTGAAGAGTAACTTCCACTTCCCTGGCCTCATAGGCTCCGTTGTTGGCTGTCTGAACCTCTACTATCACGGTTTCTCCCGGCACATAATACTCCAGCAGTTCTACCAGAGCGTCTGAGCTTGCTACGGACACACCGTCAAAAGATGTCACCACATCGCCCTTCTGGATGCCTGCTTCTTCTGCCGCCGATCCTTCCGTTACCTCATAGACAAAGGCGCCTGCCGGCATATCATACAGCTCTTTTCCTTCCTCCGATACATCCACTACGGTAATTCCCATATAGCCGTGTCCGTCTTCTGCTTTATCTCTGGTCTCACGATTGATCATCTCCTTCAGGATGGGAATAGCTGTGTCAATGGGGATAGAATACCCCATATTCTCAGCATCGTCTCCCACTTCCTTCGCTACGTTGATACCAATCACTTCGCCTTTGGAATTCAGAAGGGCGCCGCCGCTGTTCCCGTAATTAATCGCTGCATCAGTAAGGATTACCTCACTGGAAAAGTTGTCCAGGCTCACTTCCCGGTTCAGGGCGCTGATAATGCCGGAAGTAACACTCTGTCCATAGCCCAGGGCGTTTCCCACTGCTATGGCAGCCTCTCCTACCTTAAGATCGTCAGACCTTCCCAATGTGGCCACTTTCAACTGGCCTCTCACATCTTCCGGAATATCTCCCATCTGCACTGCCACTACCGCCAGCTCATGGGACGCATCGGAACCCTTTACTTTGCCGGGAACGATCAGATCCTCAGGATCTTCCGCATCCGCTGTAAAGCAGACATTCAGCTCTTCTGATCCCTCTACCACATGGCTGTTGGTGGCAATCAGAAGCTCCTGGTCACTCTGGGCCACAATAATCCCGGAGGCGCTGCCGATACTTTCAAACTCCTGGGTTCCATAATAAAATGTCTCCAGCTCCTGAACAGAATAATTTGTGATAGACACAATACAGGGCATAAACTCGTCCACTACTGCGGAAACATCGGTGGTCACAATGGCGCCCTCCACCGATTTGGCATTCTCGATGGCGTCATACGTCTCTGGAGTCTCGGTCTCTTCTTCTGTTTCTTCTTCCGTCTCTTCTTCTGTTTCTTCCTCTGTTTCAGCTTCTGTCTCTTCTTCTGCTGTCTCTTCTTCTGTAATTTCTTCTTCCTCTGCTGTCTCTTCCTCCTGGTCAGATGCCAGATTCAGGCTGATCTCCGACTGCTTCTCCTCTGCCTGCACCTCCCGGGGTTCCTGACTGAAGCCTCCTGCGGCAGCAGTGCCTGCCAGCAGAACTCCGGCCATCATCACTGCCCCATACTTCTTCCAGGCATTTCTTTTTCTGCGGCTTTCCTGTTCTGTATGATCACTTCTTAAATTCTTATTTTTTAAGTCCATTCCAATGGCTCCTTTCCCTCAGCCGGGATTCGATCCCTGGCGTTCTCTTTCTTGTCCCTCTCAATATACTTTATTTTTGTGTTGAATTTGTGAAAATCTTATGGAAATTCTCTGTTATCCCTCAGGGCAGCGTATTCACATACATTTTCCGAAACTCCGTAGGCGTATACTGATTGATCAGCTTAAACATCCTAAGAAAAGCAGAGAGGCTGGTGAATCCAGATCGCCCAGCGACTTCTATAACCGTCAGCTTAGGATCCATCAAAAGATTTCTGGCATAGCCAATCCTTTTTTCATTCAGGTAGCGGTAGAAGGACACCTCCGCATATTCTTTAAACAGTCTTGCAAAATGATATTTACTGAATCCAGCCATAGAGGCCATGGCTTCCAATGTCAGATCCTCCGTGAAATGATCACTGATATATTGGGTAATCATCCTAAATTTCTGGAAATACTCTTTTTGCTTTCCACCCCTCTCCTCAAAATTTAGCCACACCTTTTGATCCTGGTATCGCCCTGCACATACCAGGATTTCCATAAATTTAGAAAAAATTGCCGCCTCAGTATATGGCTCTGAACTGAAATATTCTCTTTCAATTTCCTTCATAAGACGGCAGATTTTTCCATGTATTTCTGGATATGCCTCCGGTGTAATCAAAAGAACAGGCATAATCGCAGAAATGAGAACATCCAACTCTCTTAAGGCCAGGTTTGACATACTGGGCTGAAAGATAATCCTTACCCCTTCAGGCGGAGCGAACAATTCATGTATGATGCCCGGACAGATAAGCAAGACATCTTTTTCACGCAACCTATACGTATCTTTCCCGCAGCAAACCCGGTACGTATTTTCAACAGGCATGATCACCTCAAAGGGCGTATGCCAGTGGGGCGGAAAATCCTCATTCGTACTGTTCCGGTAAAGACAAATCTGCGTGTTGGGCTTATAGCTCACGGTTTCATGCATTCCCTGTAAGTGTTTAATCATAACACCGTCCTCCGTTTTCACCGCCATGACCATAGCTGTTTTTATGCTGATAGTATATTAGAAACATTTTTGTATTTCAATCGTTCACTAAAGCAATTTTTAGAAGTTAACAAGCAATAATTACAAAGAAAAGCACACGGATCCCTGTTATAGTTAATTTATCCGAAAGACTGAAGGAGGTATCGCAAAAATGAGGAACAGAGAAGACGCCAGAAAAAAAGCTGAATACTTGGTATCCCAAATGACCCTGGAAGAAAAAGCCAGTCAATTAAAATATGACGCTCCCGCTATCAAACGACTTGGCATTCCTGCCTATAACTGGTGGAACGAGTCTCTCCACGGCGTCGCCAGAGGGGGACAGGCCACGATTTTCCCCCAGGCCATCGGGCTTGGCGCCACCTTTGACCCGGAGCTGGTAGGAAAGATCGCAGATGCGGCCGCCACGGAAGCCCGGGCAAAATATAATGCTTTTTCCCGTCTTGGCGACCGGGATATCTACAAAGGGTTGACCATGTGGGCCCCCAATGTAAATATTTTCCGGGATCCAAGATGGGGACGGGGTCACGAAACCTACGGGGAAGATCCTTTTCTCACCAGCACTATGGGAACAGCCTTTGTAAAAGGCCTCCAGGGGAACGGCGAAACCATGAAAGCCGCCGCCTGCGCCAAGCACTTTGCAGTCCATTCCGGCCCGGAAGCTTTACGGCACGAATTTGACGCCCAGGCATCGAAAAAAGATATGGAGGAAACCTATCTGCCTGCCTTTGAAGCTCTGGTGAAAGAAGCAAAGGTAGAAAGTGTTATGGGAGCTTACAACCGTTTAAATGGGGAACCTTGCTGCGCAAGCCCCTCTCTTCAGAACAAGCTTCGCAATGAGTGGGGCTTCCAGGGTCATTTTCTTTCCGACTGCTGGGCCATTAAGGATTTCCATGAACACCATATGGTAACCTCCACTGCCAAAGAATCTGCCGCCCTGGCCATCAACAATGGCTGCGACTTAAACTGCGGAAACACGTATCTCCATATATTAAAGGCTCATCAGGATGGCCTGGTGTCTGAGGAAACCATCACCGAATCTGCCGTCCGGCTGTTTACAACCCGCATCCTTCTGGGGCTTCTCGATGGAAGTGAGTATGACAGCATCCCGTATACCCAGGTGGAAGCGCCAACGCATCTGAGGCTGGCAGAACAGGCTGCTGAAGAAAGCATAGTTCTTCTGAAAAATAACGGCATCCTTCCCCTGAAAAAGGATGCTTTGAGAACCATCGGCATAATCGGTCCCAACGCAGACAGCCGTGCTTCCTTAGTGGGCAATTACCACGGCACCGCCTCCCGCTACCGGACCCTGCAGGAGGGCGTCCAGGATTACGCAGGGGATTCCGTCAGGATTCTGACTTCCGCTGGCTGCCACCTGTTTCAGGACCGTACAGAGAAACTGGCCTGGCCCGGCGACCGGCTCTCCGAGGCCGTTTCCGTGGCTATGCACAGCGATGTGGTGCTTCTCTGCCTGGGCCTTGACGAATCCCTGGAAGGGGAGCAAGGAGACACTGGAAACAGCTACGCTTCCGGGGACAAGACGGATCTGCTTTTGCCTGCTCCCCAGAGAGAGCTCATGGAGCGCCTGGCCGAGACCGGAAAACCTGTAATTCTCTGTGTGTTTTCTGGAAGCGCTCTGGATCTTGGCTTTGCCAGAGACCATTTTGACGCCATCCTGCAGATGTGGTATCCGGGATGTGAGGGAGGAAAAGCCGCCGCCAAAATTCTCTTTGGCGAAGTTTCCCCTTCTGGAAAGCTTCCTCTGACCTTCTATGAATCTCTGGATGAGCTTCCAGATTTTACAGATTATTCTATGAAAGGACGTACCTACCGCTTTATGGAGGGAAGCGCCCAATATCCCTTTGGCTACGGTCTCACTTACAGCTCGGTCTCAGTCACAGACGCCAGGGCCGTCGGTACAAAGGAGTCCTTCCGAATTGAAGCCACTGCAAAAAACACTGGGAAAATGGATACCGGGGAGGTAATCCAGGTCTATCTTTCCTCTCAAGATACAGACTGCGGCACAAAGAATCCTTCCCTCTGGGGTTTCACCCGGATCTTCCTCAAAGCCGGGGAAGAAAAAACCTTTTCCATCTCAGTCCCGGCAAAAGCTTTCACCGTAGTGGACCAGGAAGGCTGCCGGATTGACGGCGGAAGCCACTTCCAGATCTCTGTGGGATGCAGCCAGCCCGATGCCAAAAGTATAGAACTTACCGGGACAGCGCCCTGCACGATTTCCGTCGCATTCTAAATCCTTTAAAAATAGAAACAATATCCATGGCGAGTGAAAAAAATGGGGCATATCAGATTTGATATGCTCCATTTTTAATCCGGATATTTTTTTAATTCTTACTGCTCCATAAGAAGAGATTTGCCCGTCATCTCAGCCGGCTGCTCCATTCCCATCATCTCAATCAAGGTGGGAACGATGTCCGCCAGACGGCCTCCCTCACGAAGTCCATATCCCTTCTCATAATTTACAAGAAGGAAGGGAACCGGATTGGTGGTATGGGCGGTGAAGGGTTCTCCTGTCTCAGCGTCAATCAACTGCTCTGCGTTTCCATGGTCTGCACAGATAAACATCTGTCCATCCACGTCTTTCACGGCTGCTACCACCTTGCCTACGCATTCATCCACAGCCTCAATAGCCTTAATGGCCGCCTCCTGAACGCCTGTATGACCTACCATATCGGGATTTGCGAAGTTTGTGATAATCACATCGTACTTTCCTGAGGTGACAGCATCCACCACTTTCTGGCATACCTCGTAGACACTCATCTCCGGCTTCAGATCATAGGTAGGCACTTTTGGGGAATTCACCAGGATTCTGTCCTCTCCTTTGTTGGGAGCCTCCACGCCGCCGTTGAAGAAGAAGGTCACGTGAGCGTATTTCTCTGTCTCCGCAATCCTTGCCTGGGTCATATCATGGGCTGCCAGGAACTCTCCGAAGGTATTGGTAATGGACACCTTCTGGAATGCAATCTGCTTATTGGGGATGGTCACATCGTACTCTGTAAAGCACACGTAAGTCACCTGTCTGCGGGGCCCTCTGTCGAATCCGTCAAAGTCGTCGCAGCAGAAGGTACGGGTAATTTCTCTCGCGCGGTCGGGACGGAAGTTGAAGAAAATGATGGAGTCTCCGTCCTGAATGGTCGCCACGGGAGCGCCGTCCTTCTCCACCACTGTGGGAAGCACGAACTCATCTGTCACGTCTTTTGCATAGGAATTCGCCACAGCCTCAACGCCGGAGGAAGCTTTTTCCCCTTCACCTTCTGTCAAAGCCCGATAAGCCTTCTCCACACGGTCCCAGCGGTTGTCACGGTCCATGGCATAGTATCTTCCCATTACCGTGGCGATCTCGCCTACACCGATTTTCTTCATCTCATCTGCCAGCTCCTGCACATAATCCTTTCCAGAGGCAGGCGGCGTGTCTCTTCCATCCAGGAAGCAGTGTACGTACACCTTCTTCAGTCCGTGGCGCTTAGCCATCTCAAGAAGAGCGTACAGATGGGTATTATGGCTGTGAACGCCTCCGTCTGAAAGCAGCCCGTACATATGAAGGGAGGAATCCTTCTCCTTCACATTCTCCATGGCTGCCAGAAGGGCTTTGTTTTCAAAGAAATCCCCGTCTTCAATCTCTTTCGTAATCCTTGTAAGATCCTGGTACACAATGCGGCCGGCGCCCATATTCAGATGGCCCACCTCAGAATTTCCCATCTGTCCGTCAGGGAGCCCCACGGCCAGACCGCTGGCGTAACCCTTTACGAAGGGACAGGTGGCCATAAGCTCATCCATCACCGGTGTTTTCGCCTGGGCAATCGCATTGCCCTCTGTCTTCTCATTTAATCCGTATCCATCCAGAATCATTAAAACTGTTGGTCTTTTGCTCATCGTCCTTCTCCTTTATCTAAAATTTCTTATTACGAACCGCTTTACGGTCTCCCTGCACTAAATTATAACACGGAGGATTTCCAAACGCAATGCGTCAGCGGTTTGTACAGACTCCATTTTCGTCAAATATGTAACCGCCGATTTTCCCATCTTTTTTCATAGCGCCTGTCTTTTTCAGGAAATAGTACCATTTGCCGCCGATTTTCTGCCAGCCGGAGGTTCTGGAGCCATCTTTCTTCATATAATACTTTTCATCTCCAACGGTCAGCCAGCCAGTGCGCATCTGCCCTGTCTCCTTACTGAAATAGTAGGTCTTACCCTTGTAGGTAAGCCAGCCTGTCCGCATGGCCCCGCTCTTTAGGTTCAGGAAATATTTCTTTCCGCCCTTGGTCAGCCAGCCATACTGCCTCACTCCCTTGCTGTTCAGATAATATTTCTTTCCAGAAACCTTTACCCAGCCGGTCCTGCGCACTCCGTTTTTATCGAAATAATAATATTTCCCGCTGATTTTCTGCCAGCCGGTCAGGGCCGCCCCGGTTTTGTTTCCCAGATAATACGTCTTCTTGCCTGAGGTTTTCCATCCCTTCTGCCGGACGCCGTTTTTATCCAGGTAGTATTTCTTGCCGGAAACCGTGATCCAGCCGGTCTTTCTGGCTCCTGTGGAGGGACTCAGATAGTATGTTTTCCCTGAAAGGGTCAGCCAGCCGGTTTTCATCACGCCGGTTTTCTTTACGAAATAATAGTATTTCCCATTGATCTTCTGCCATCCGGAAACCCTGTAGCCATTGCTGTCAAAATAATACTTTTTCCCGCCGATGGTCTTAAAGCCATTTTTAACATAGCTTCCGTCTTCTTCCACATACCAGTACCGCTTCCCGTCTGTCTGCCAGCCGGTCTTTATCTCTCTTTCCTCCGCCGTGGTCCTGGGTGTGATCAGCTTGCTGTAATCCTTGTAGCTGTAATCCAGATCCACCGCCGTGCTGATGCCGTTTACCCTGCCTGTGGAGCTGTACTGCCACATGGAGAGGGGCTTAAAGGATATGCTTGATCCCCATCTTGCCACCCATTTGTCATACTTGGTCAGCCTGGACAGATCCATATTGCTGTTAAACCAGTATTCGCTGGCATAGATCATGGGATAGTAGCCCGCTTCCTCGATCACCTCCAGGAAAGCGATGGTGATATCGGTGCGCTGTTTCGTCGTCAGCTTCAGATGCACCGTGTCCTCAATGTCGAAGGCCACGGGATAAGAAATCTTGTAGCCGTCAATCTGATTCAGCACAAATTCAGCCTCTTTCCTGGCTTCGGCAACTGTGGTGGCATGGGAATAAATATAAACGCCCACGTCCACGCCCGCCTTTATGGCATTTTGTATGTTGTATTCAAACTTGGGATCGCCCTGGCGGACTCCGTCAATCACGTACCCAACGCCGATCATGGTGAAATCAATGCCGGCCTTTTTTACCTTTTTCCAGTCAATGGTTCCCTGGTATCTGGACACATCAATACCACGGATGCGGGTGGCCGCCTGGGCTCTCCCTGCACACAAAAAGCATGCCAACAATAAAAGAAACGCAAGCATGCCTCTTCGTATTTGTTTCTTATTCTCTGTCCAATTCAGGCTCATATAATTCCCTCACATTTCCTTCCCTATAAAAAAGAATCCTGCGGCGAGGCGCTTCAGCGCCAGCATACAGCCTCTCCTGTACGCTGACGCTATTGTATAATCTTTTTTGAATTTAGGCAAGTTAAAATCTCATCTAAAGAGAAATTTTGCCGGCTCCCCTTATGGAAAGGCACAGAACAGCCGCAGCCGCCATAGAGTCCCGGATGAAGCTTCCCTGAAGCCCTCTTCCCCGCAGATAAGCGTACGCACAGCACAGAGCCCCTCCTGCTAAGAAAACGCAGAGTCTTTTGAGGGCATAGCCCTGTCTCCTGTGCCTGCCCGCCTCTGCCGCCTCCTGATACGCAATCTCTCCGGTCCAGTAGACCTTACCGGTAAACAGCATGGCCGCATACAGCAGAACCGTCCATGCATGTGCGAAAATACCAAAAGAAATACCCGCCGTCACAGTATGGGGAAGGCGTACATCATAGAGACTGATATACGCTGTCAGTAGAAAGAAAACCAAAATCCAAAGCCGGATCCCAACATAGGATTCCGGCGCATACCGATCATTCCGCATTTTTTCGTCCCTCCTCCAGTCCGTTTTCCCATTGCCAGAGAAGGATCAAAGTTCCCTGCCTTACCTGAATCCAGCTCTTTGTTCCTGTAAATTCATTGCTGACTCCCAGAGCCCTCTCACAAGTAAGCCTGGCCTCCGAGAGAGAATATTTCAGCCCCTGTTCTGTAATGCCCAGAGCTTCCTCCCCGGCACAGAAGACAGAAATCATGCCCTTCGCCTCCTCAGGAAACCAGATTTTCTCTTTTGTAATGGCCGTGACCACACTGCCTTCTCCTATCATATGGCAGTGTGCGCCCTGTCTGGAGAGCATAGTCAAAAGCTGGAGGTTCGCCAGTGTGTGATCCAGCCTGCCTCCCAGTCCTCCATACAGGTAAAAAACGTCAAAGCCTCTCTCTCTGGCATAGGCAACCGCCAAGGCCATATCCGTATCGTCTTTCATCGGCGAATGGCGGATTAGTTCCCGGTCAGGAACCTGATCCAGCGAATCGAAATCTCCCATAAGAACATCCGGCTCTATCCCCTGTTTTTTCAGATGGACGTATCCTCCGTCCGCCGCAATCACCAGGTCTCCCTTCTGGGGAGGTGTGAGAAAACCCTCAAAGCTTCCGGCTCCCACAATGAAGCAAGCCGGTTTCTCTCTCCGTCCTTCCATTCTGCTCTCCTTCTTTCAAAAAAAGGCTGATGCAAAACCCATATTTCACATCAGCCTTATCCTATTTAAACTTTCTAGTTCTGTCCGCAGTCCCAGGGATTATACGGGATACGCCTTATTTTCCGCATCCGCTACCGAAGGATCTACTTTCTTTTCCTGTGCCTGTCTGTACTTAAAGAAGTCAACAGCCACCTGCGGGAAGAGAGCGTAGGACAGAACGTCCTCGTCCTGCTCAGACCACTGAGCCATCTCACCGCGAAGAGTATCCAGCTCATCAGGAATCAGATCTGCCGGACGGCAGGTAATCGGCTGCTTATCTCCGATACATTTCTTCTGAATTTCCGGATTAAAGGGCTTCGCCGTAGCGCCGTACTCACCGGAGAGAACTGCCTTAGTCTCTTTTGTCACCATCTTATAGCGCTCACCCATCAGCACGTTAAATACTGCCTGGGTTCCCACGATCTGGGAAGAAGGAGTAACCAGAGGCGGCTCACCCAGATCTTTCCTTACTCTCGGAACCTCCTTCAGAACGTCGTAGAATTTATCCTCCGCATGCTGCTCTTTCAGCTGTGAAGTCAGGTTGGAGAGCATTCCTCCCGGTACCTGATACAGCAGAGTCTTGATATCCACGCCCAGGTTCTTGGGATTGAGAAGCCCGGATGCCAGAGCCTCATCCCGGAGAGGACGGAAGTAATCCGCGATCTCAGCCAGAAGATTCTGGTCAAAACCTGTATCATAAGGCGTTCCCCGGAAGGTTTCCACCATAACCTCTGTGGCAGGCTGTGAAGTACCCAGTGCAAAGGGAGACATTGCTGTGTCGATCACGTCAACCCCTGCCTCCACAGCTTTTAAGTAGGTCATGGAAGCCACTCCAGAAGTATAATGGGTGTGAAGCTGAATCGGAATAGAGACATTCTCTTTGAGAGCTGTCACAAGTTCTGTGGCTTTATAGGGAACAAGCAGGCCGGCCATATCTTTGATACAGATAGAGTTGGCTCCCATATCCTCGATTCTCTTGGCCAGGTCTACCCAGTACTCCAGAGTATAGGCATCTCCCAGAGTATAGGACATAGCCACCTGGGCGTGTCCTTTCTCTTTGTTAGCCGCCGTAACCGCTGTCTGCAGGTTGCGGATGTCGTTCATACAATCGAAAATACGGATGATATCAATTCCGTTGGCTACGGATTTCTGAACGAAATATTCCACCACGTCATCTGCGTATGGTCTGTAGCCCAGAATATTCTGTCCTCTGAAAAGCATCTGCAGCTTCGTATTTTTAAATCCGTCTCTGAGCTTGCGCAGCCTTTCCCAGGGATCTTCCTTCAGGAAACGAAGGCAGGCGTCAAAGGTAGCGCCGCCCCAGCACTCTACGGAGTGGTAGCCCACCTTATCCAGCTTTTCCACGATAGGGAGCATCTGCTCGGTGGTCATTCTTGTTGCGATCAGGGACTGGTGCGCGTCACGCAGAATCGTCTCTGTAATTTTTATTGGTTTTTTAACTTGTTCTGCCATTTTTTCCTCCTGTTTATTTCAATACGGGCTTAAACTCCGAAAATCGCCATAAATGTACCGGCTGCCACGGCAGTACCGATTACGCCTGCCACGTTGGGCCCCATTGCGTGCATCAGCAGGAAGTTGGTGGGATCATACTCCGCTCCTACCTTCTGGGACACACGGGCAGCCATAGGCACGGCGGATACGCCGGCTGAACCGATCAGAGGATTGATTTTCCATCCCGAGAGCCTGCACATCAGTTTTCCGAGAAGCACGCCGCCTGCGGTACCAAAGGCGAAAGCCACCAGACCCAGAGCCACGATTTTAAGAGTATCCAAATTCAGGAAAGCTTCCGCACTGGTGGTTGCGCCTACAGAAGTACCCAGCAGGATAACCACAATGTACATCAGAGCGTTGGAAGCCGTCTCCGTAAGCTGTTTTACCACTCCGCTCTCTCTGAAGAGATTTCCCAGCATAAGCATACCTACCAGAGGCGCCGTGGAGGGCAGGAGCACGCAGACTACGATGGTAATAATAATGGGGAAGAGAATTTTCTCCAGCTTGGAGACAGGGCGAAGCTGCTCCATCTTGATCTTTCTCTCTTTGTCCGTGGTCAGAAGCTTCATAATAGGCGGCTGGATAATAGGTACCAGGGACATATAGGAATATGCCGCAACGGCAATGGGTCCCATGATGTCGGTCTGTCCCAGTTTTCCTGCCAGGAAAATGGAAGTAGGGCCGTCCGCACCGCCGATAATGGAGATGGCTGCCGCCGCTTTTCCGTCAAAGCCCATGAAAATAGCCAGGAAATATGCCACATAAATACCAAGCTGTGCCGCCGCTCCCATGAGAAAGCTGCGGGGGTTTGCGATCAGCGGGCCAAAATCTGTCATAGCTCCCACACCCATAAAGATCAAGGACGGGAAAATACTCCACTCATCCAGAATATAGAAATAGTGAAGCAGACCGCCTGCATGCTCTATTCCAGCCGCATCCACGTAAGGCTCCGCCATGATATCCGGGTAAATGTTTACCAGCAGCATACCGAAAGCAATGGGAACCAGCAGCAGGGGTTCAAAGCCATGTTTGATGGCCAGGTACAAAAACACACAGGCAACCAGGATCATGACGTAGTTTCCTACCGTAAGGTTCAGAAAGGCTGTCTGATCCAGAAGATTTGCCAGCGTTGTTGTGATATAAGACATTTCATTACCCCCTGTTCTTAGTTCATGGTCGCAAGAACATCGCCAGATTCCACAGCCTGGCCTGCCGCTACATTAATGCTTGCCACCGTACCGTCCTGGGGCGCAACTACAGGAATCTCCATCTTCATAGCTTCCAGAACCACAATGGAATCTCCGGCCTTCACAGCCTGTCCCACGCTGGCCTCTATGCTGCAGATCTTGCCGGGAACAGAAGCTGTCACCTGAACGGATCCGGCGCCGCCTGCTGCAGGAGCGGGCGCAGCTTTCGGTGCGGGAGCCGCCTTGGGAGCTGCCGGTGCTGCCTTAGGAGCAGCAGGAGCTGCCTTGGGGGCTGCCGGTGCGGGAGCTGCCGCAGCAGCGGTTCCCTCTTCCACTGTCACATCGTACACATTTCCATTTACTGTAATTGTATAAGTTTTCATCTGTCTATCCTCCTGTAATTATGGTGTTCAGGCGTTGCGCCAGTTTCTCTTATTTGCCTTGCGGATGGAGCGAACCACAAATCCCTCCGGGGATCTGTTTTCCGAAGCGGCAATAGCCGCTGCGATCACTGCCACCAGCTCCAGGTCGTCTGTCAGATCCTCTTCTTCCGGCTCCGGAACTGCCTGTACCGGCACCGCTGCCGCCTGGGCAGGCTGTTCTTCTTTTATTTCTTTCTTTCCCTTTCCTTCCACGAAATCAGAAATAAAGTGAAGCTTTCCGATCACGAAGGTAAGGAATGCCAAAGCCGCAAACACGATGGCCAGTCCCATCACTGTATTCAGACCGGCTCTCTGAATCAGCGTACTCAAAGGATATTCCACGTTCCATTCGATATTGGAAAGCGCCATGGAAGTACTCTGTACCGTAAATGTAAAGGTCACTTCCACGTCCGTGGTGTCCGCAACTTCTTCATATTTCGCATGGGCCAGAAGGATCAGGTTCTGTCCCTCCATGGATACTTCCACGCTGGTAACTTCCTCAAAATCCCCCAGCTCTCCCTGAGCAGCTGCCCAGTTAAAAGCAACCAGAGCGGATCCTGCGTCATCGCTCTCTTCCATGGCCGCCAGGCTGGCATCGTCCATATCGCTTAAGGTCTGAAGGTAAGACTCGGCAATGCTGACGTAGTATTCCTCCTCTGACATGGACTCTGACTCGGTCTCGCTTTCTGTCTCTGTACCGGAAGCCTCGCTCTGGGCCGCCTGTTCCTGGGATTCCAGCTCGGACTCCGCCTCGCTTAAGGCTTCCTGAACCTCTTCTTCCTCCAGGTCTGCCGCCTCTGTCACAGCCTCCGTAGCCTGCTGCCCTGCCTCAGTCTCTGTCTCTTCTGCCGATACGCCCATGGAGAAGGCAGACACGGTGAGCCCTGCTGCAAGCAGTATTGCACTTAATCTATGTTTCATCTGATTCACCTCGCTTAGACCGTTCCGTGCTTTTTGGACGGGCGATCCTCTCTCTTCGTGAACAGCATTTCAAAAGCGCCGATTACGTATTTTCTCGTATCCTCCGCTTCAATCACTGTATCTACATATCCTCTCCTGGCAGCCGCCATGGCGCTGGACTGGAGGGCCGCATACTCTGCCGCTTTCTCATTGATAACAGTGGCGCTTTCGTTCCCATACATGATCTTGGCTGCCAACTGCGGCTCCATCATGCCGATCTGGGCCTGGCTCCAGGCAAAGGTCACGTCAGCCCCTACCGCCTTGCTGTTCATAGCCACATACGCGCTTCCAAATGCCTTGCCGGTAATCACGTTTACCTTGGGAACCGTTGCGTTGGCAAAAGCGTATGTAAGCTTCGCCGCCGCCTTGGCAATCCGCTTCTCCGTGCATTTGCTTGCTTTGAAGCCTTCCACGTTGGTCACAGAGAGAACCGGAATCTCAAAAGCATCGCAGAAATTCACGAACTCCGCTGCCTTCAGGGCGCCTTTTGCGCTGAGGGCACAGTCAAAGGTCTCTGCCGTATTTCCTTCTTCGTCATAGAGCTCCGTGCGGTTGGCCACAACGCCTACCGTGGCTCCGTTCAGACGGATAAATCCTGTCACCATATCCTTGGCGTAATCTTTCTTAACCTCCAGGAAATTATGTCCGTCAGCCAGATCTGCCGCCAAAACAGCGGGATCTCCCAGGGCATTGGCCAGATCCGTGCAGACACGGTTCAGATCGTCCGTACACTCCTGGTACTGGCTGTCATCCTCATTGTTGGAAGGAAGCAGATCCACAAGTTCACGGATCTGGGAGAGGATCTCGTCCTCACTTCCCACAAAATCCACAAGCCCCGCTTCCGCACTCTGGAATTCTGCAGATGCAGTATTGCATTTTTCTTTTGTATTGCCTGCCAGAGCATTGGGCGTGTTCACGAAAAGCTCTGCGCTGGAGCCTTCCATAAAAGTAAAGTCCGCAAGAGCCGGTACAAGAGCCAGTCCTCCGCCGCATCTTCCAAAAACAGCCGCAATCTGCGGAACTACACCTGAAGCCATGGCTTGTTTCTGATAAATCTCTCCGAAGGCGTTCAGTGCGTCGGTAGCTTCCTGAAGCCTCAGTCCCGCACAGTCCAGAAGGCCGATCACAGGAGCTCCCATCTTCATGGCCATGTCATAAAGAGCGGTAATCTTCTTTGCATGCATCTCACCGATGGTGCCCCCTAAAACAGAAGCATCCTGACTGTATACATATACCAGGCGCCCTGCAATCACGCCATAGCCGGTTATAACTCCGTCACCCGGTGTTTCTGTCTGCTGCATGTTGAAATCCGTGCTTCTGGCAGTTACGTTGGCACCGATCTCAACAAAACTGTTCTCATCAAGCAAGCCGGATATCCTCTTGCCTGCTAAGCTTTGTGATGTATTACTCATTCTACAGTCCTCCATCTTATATTAAAATATGACTAATTTCTGCCTAGTATATAGTACCCTTTTTGCGTTAAAAATGCAAGGGGTAAACTCTCCTACAGACAGAATTCTTCCATGATTTTCTCCAGGCAGTAAGCATAATTGTATTCTCCAACGGACTCATCTGCCGTCACCAGGGCCCTGGCATAGGGAATCCCCTCCACCAGATAAACCACCTCTCCCATCTCTTCCCCTGCGGTCACAGGGGCCTTGGCCATGCTTTTAAGCCGCACGGTTCTTTGTACCTGCTCCCCTTCTTTCATCAGCATTTTCACGGAGGGCAGTTCTGCTGAGACATCCACATTTTCCTGCTGTCCTCCCTGAACCGTAACCTCAGGCAGGACAAGCTCTCCCTGGGTGAGATTCACCATCCTGTAATGATCCAGCCCATATTCCATCAGCTTTCTTGTGTCAACCCATTTATACCCCTTATTTCCCGGCCAGCCGCAGGCCAGCAGGGAGACGATCAGCAGCGTGTCTTCTCTCTGGAGAGCCCCCACATAGCAGTAACCCGCATCAGCCGTATACCCCGTCTTGCCGGTGAGCGCTCCCTCCATCATGCTCAGAAAAGCGTTATGATTGACGCAGGAAAAGCTGCGGCCTCCCTCTGTGTCAGAAAACGTGTAGGACGGTTCGGAGGTGACGGCAAGGAAATCCGCCGCCGCCGGCGATGAAACGAGGCAGTACCGCATGACCGCCGCCAGATCCGCCGCCGTAGTGTGATGAATCCCTCCCTGATCCGCCGCATCCAGCCCGTTGGGGGTAATGTAATACGTGTCCTCACAGCCGATCTCCCGGGCTTTCTCATTCATCTTTTCCGCAAAAGCCTCCAGGCTTCCTCCAATGGTCTCCGCCACACAGACTGCCGTGTCATTGTGGGATTCCAGCATCAGGGAGTACAGCAGGTCAGACAGATAAAAGTTCTCCCCCTCCTGCATTCCCAGCTTTACCTGGGGCTGGGCGGCCGCCTCCCCTGACACGTGACAGACTGTCTTTTGGGCCCCTTCAAGGCCTCCTGCCTCTTCCAAGGCCAGGATGCATGTCATGATTTTCGTTGTGCTGGCCATGGGCATAGGCTGATCCGGCTCTTTTCCATAAAGAATACGCCCGCTGCTTCCGTCCATTAACACGGCGCTGCGGGCGTATAACTCTAAATCCTCCCCTGCCTTGGCCTGCGCCGGGCAAATTCCCAGAACGCAGGAAAGCACAAGAACTGCTGCATATTTTTTCCTTTTCTTCATTCAGGCCCTCCCTGTCATCTCTACACTTCCAGCTTCATCTGAACCTCTTCCTCCGCCTCTGCCTTAAAATCCTCCATCTGGACAGGATTCAGCGATGGAAGCTCTTCCAGCGACTGTACCCCAAAATGGCGCAGGAACTCCTCCGTGGTTCCGAAAAGCAGCGGACGCCCCGGGGCATCCAGCCTCCCTACCTCCTGCACAAGGCCATACTCCACCAGCTTATTGACGGCATGGTCACATTTTACTCCCCGGATTTTCTCCAGCTCCAGCTTCGTAACCGGCTGTTTGTAGGCGATAATAGACAGCGTCTCCATCACCACCTCCGTCAGCACAGGCTTTTTGGGCTGCTTGGCAATGCGGATCAGATATTCATAGAGCTCGCTCTTGGTACACATCTGATAAGAATCCTCCAGCTCAATAATCCGCACGCCACGGTCCTCCTGCTGGTACTTTTCCATCATCCTCTCGATCACGGCCTTCGTCTCTTCTTTACTCAGCTCCAGCGCCGCCGCAATCTTCTCAAGCTCCACAGAGTCCCCCATAGCAAAAAGGATGGCTTCAACCGCAGCTTCTGTTTTCTTTTCCGCTTCCACTGTATTTCCCCCTGCTCTTTCTAACTGATCACTCCAGGCCGGCTTCCGCAAGAGAGACCTCCTGCTCTTCTTCATAGAGAGCCGGCATCGCTTTAATATAGATTTCCTGAAAAGTACCTTCCTGCTTCACTTCCACCCTGCCCTCTTTCATCAGCTCCAGGAGGGTCATAAAGGTGACAATCACATACAGCTTTCCCTTTCTCAGAGTCAAAAGCTGCCGGAAGGTACAGGAGCCTTCCCCGGCAATATACCGTGTCACAAATCCCATGGTCTCGTTAAGGTCGACTTCTTCTTTTTCCAGGGTGCCGAACTTGCTTCGGATCGGGTCAATCCGGTCCTCCTGCCTGCGCATGATATCCTCAAAAACCCGGTGCAGCTTCTGCACCGTTATCCCCGCAAGAAGTTCCTCCACATCCACCGGCTGACGGTATGCTTTCACTTCCTCCGGGAGGTCCGGTTCCTTATACAGGGTAAAGGCCGCATTCTCCTGCCGCTCCCTGAGCTCATAGGACATATATTTATACATTTTATATTCCAGCAGCTTCTGGACCAGCTCCGCTCTGGGATCCTGCTCTTCTCCCTCTTCATCCTTCTCCGGCGGAAGGAGCATCCTGGATTTAATGTCCAGCAGGGTGGCTGCCATTACCAGGAATTCGCTCATGACTTCCAGGCTCTCCCCCTGCATCTGGCGGACGTACTCCATATACTGATCCGTAATCTCCACAATGGGAATATCGTAAATATTTACTTTGTTTTTTTCAATCAGGTGCAGCAGCAAATCCAGCGGCCCCTGAAATACTTCCAGCTTTACCGGTATACCCATATTTTCTTTCCGCCTTCCTTTTCTGCCTGTCTGGCGCAGCCTAAATGAAGTCGATGACCACCAGTTCCGGAGGATTATTGAACCTGACTGGAATCGTGTGGGTCCCAAGCCCCGCACTGACGATCAGCTTCTTGTCTCCCCTGGAAAACAGTCCCCGGTCAAAGGCCGGGAACAGGCGGAACCTGGGACTGATCACTCCGCCCAGCCCCGGAAGCCTTACCATTCCTCCGTGGAGATGCCCGGACAGAGTAAGGTCAGCTCCCCACCTGGCATACACCGGAAAATATTCCGGGTGATGGGCCAGGAGAAGGTTAAAGCACCCCGGCATGGGCTCCCCAAGGGTCTCCCCTATCTGTTCTGGACTCAGCCTGCGAAGCCTGCCTCTTTTAAAATACTCTATAGGCAGCTCGTAGCCCCACACCGCAAGGCTCACACGCCCCAGTTCTATTTTCTCGCATGTATTTTCAAGGAGATGAACTCCCAGGCTTTTGATGGCCTGGGAATACTTTTCATATAAATCCCCATACTTCTCCCGCTGGGCTTTCAGCCGGCACTCATGGTTCCCGTTGGCATAATAGACCGGATACTGCTTCGTCAGTCCATCCAGGAGTGAAAGAGCCTGATTGGTGCCTGCACTTTCCTCCGCCGTCACCATATCCCCGGCCACGAACACTGCCTGGGGAGACTGATTCCTGATCTCAGCAAGAAGCCTGCTGTTTCCCTCTCCATATCCGGCATTATGGAGGTCACTTAAAAAAACGGCCGAAAACGGCTGGGCCGGACGGTTTTCCTCCCGGCTGACCCGCACCTTGTAGCGGGTCACCTTTACATCCTTCATATCAAGCTTATCCTTTCCGCTGCCGCACTCCGGCTGTGGCTGTTTAAATTCCGTATTTCGCCAACTGCAGCCTCCGTTTTTATCAATTCTTGAAGTATACCATAAGTGAGAAAATGGTTCAAGAGGGCAAGTTTCATCCGGGACGCCTCATAAAAACCATGAGTCGAAAACCTCTCCCAGGCAGTATCCATAGTCTGCTTTTTCCACGGAAGCGGCAGCCAGGATGGGAACCTCGCCTATCTTCTTCCCATTCAGCGTGTACACCAGCGTTCCTGCCTGCTGCCCCTGTTCTACAGGAGCGTCCAGATCTTCCTCCAGCACCAGCTCCTTCTTAATCTGGGTAAAATCTTCCCCGGTGGTGCTCAGATAGGAAAATTCATCTTCATAAACCAAATCTACCAAATCAGCTTTTCCGCCCTTGACCTTGGCAGCCCCTGGCTCGCCCATCTCTTCATCATAATAGATGGAGCACATAGAAAACCCATGGCTTAGGAGATTTCCCGCCTCCGAAAAACGTGTCTTGGAATCCGGCGCTCCCAGCACTACGCTGATCAGACGGATCCCGTCCCTGCGGGCCGTGGCGCTGAGGCAGAATTTAGCCAGGCTGGTGCTGCCTGTTTTCAGGCCGTCACACCCGTCATAGCTTCTAAGAAGCTTATTGGTATTGGTAAGGGTAAATGTACTGCTGCCCTGCCTTGTCACATGGGTGATATCTTCCATCCAGATGTGAGAATACTCTGTCACCTGAGGGAAGCGGTACAGAAGCTCCCTGGACATAATGGCCACGTCTTTTGCGGAAGTATAATGCTCCGAGGAATCCGTCAAGCCGCAGCAATCCACAAAATGCGTGTTTTCCATTCCCAGCCTGGCCGCTTCTTCATTCATTTTCTGTACAAAAGCTTCCTCCGTGCTGCTGATATGTTCCGCCATGGCCACAGACGCATCGTTGCCCGAAGCGATGATAATACACTTCAGCAGGGTCTCCACCGTCTGTACTTCCCCTTCCTCCAGAAACACCTGTGAGCCTCCCATAGACTTGGCCCTGGCGCTGGTGACCACCTGATCCTCCAGAGAAATCTCCCCTGACTCCAAAGCCTCAAAGGTCAGAAGGATTGTCATAATTTTCGTGACGCTGGCGGGATGTACCCTGGCGTCCGCTTCCTTCTCGTAGAGAATCTGACCGGTAGAGACTTCCATCACCGCCGCATGAGGGGTCTGGATCTCAGGAGCATTTTCCTGGGCAAAAGCCCCAGTCCTAGCTCCTGCCAGGAGAAATACGGCCAAAATGATGCTGATCCATTTCTTCATATTTACCGTCCCATCTGCTCTTTCTTCATCTATATTATGGACGGCCGAAAAAAATTACAGGAGAGGCGCAAAGAGGCGCAGAACGCTCTGCAGCAGCCGCTTCCCTAAGGACTTCTTTTTACAGTCTTCCCATGTGACCTCCCGGCATTCCTTAAAAATAGCCAAAGCATCCTCCTTAATCTGCAGAACCGCCTCTGAGCGGTACATCCACACTCCGCACTCAAAATGAAGATACAGGCTGCGGAAATCCAGATTAATCGTCCCCACCGTGGCGATCTCATCGTCACAGACGAAGGATTTGGCATGCAGGAAGCCAGGCTTATACTCGAAGATCCGCACTCCCGACTGTATCAGCTTGTCATAGTAGGACTGCGTAAGCAGGAATACCAGCTTTTTGTCCGGTATCCCCGGCGTGACGATCCGCACATCCGTACCGCTCTTGGCTGCTAGGCATAAGGCCGTAGTGATCTCATTGTCCGTGACCAGATAAGGGGTAAAAATATAAATATACTTTCTGGCCCTGTTGATAATGTTCAGGTATACGTTCTCTCCTACTGTCTCATGATCCAGCGGCGTGTCTCCATACGGCTGCACGAAGCCGTCGTCCGCAAAATCTTCGCTGTGCCATTCATGAGGGCGGTATTTCAAATAATCCTGCTTCTGCCCTGACAGCACGCTCCACATCTGCAGAAACATCAGGGTAAAGCTCCACACCGCCTCTCCCCTGAGCAGAATGCCCGTGTCCTTCCAGTATCCGAATCTTTTTTTCCGGTTAATGTACTCGTCCGCAAGGTTAATCCCCCCGGTAAAGGCCGTATGCCCGTCAATGACCATGATTTTTCTGTGATCTCTGTTATTAAGCACCACAGAGGCGATAGGCAGGAAGGGATTAAAAACCTCACACTTAATGCCTCTCCTGCGAAGCTGCATATAGAAATTGGCGGGAAGCGTGTCCACGCACCCCACGTCATCGTATATGAGGCGGACATCCACTCCCATCCTGACTTTGTATTCCAGAATGTCCAAGATCCCCTGCCACATGATTCCATCGTCTATGATGAAATATTCCAGGAAGATAAAATGCTCCGCCCGGTTCAGCTCCTCGATCATGGCAAGGTACAGTTCCTCTCCCACCCGGAAATACTGGGTTTCCGTCTTCTGGTACAGGGGAAAGCCTGCATAATCGCAGATGTACCGTGACTGCAGGGCCGCCTCCTCATCCAGCTCGGCAAGCTTTCCCGTCACCTCCCGTTCTTCTCTAAGCAGCTCTGCCGTCTCCCGTCTGGCTTCCTCCAGCTTTTCGTTGAGATCCTTGGCCAGCCTGGACTTTCCGAACATAAAATAGATGACAGCCCCGGCGATGGGAACCGCAAGAATTAAAATGGTCCATGCCAGCTTGTAGGCGGGATTAATATCCTTGTTCACCAGCCACAGCACAGCCAGCAGACTGACAATCTCCACCAGAAGCGTCATAAAGGGCAGCCTGGAACCAAGAGTGGCCACTGACAGGATAATCCAGAAAACCTGTACTAAAATGGCAACTCCCACAAAAAAAAGGCGGCTGAAAATTCGTTTCGTTATTTTATCCATATATCCTTCTTTTCCTGTGATATAAAAAGAATCCTGCCTCAGTGCGATCCATGCGCAGCTTTCACTCTATAGGAACATTCCTATAAAGTGAAAAAAATTCCTGGCCATCCTCTGGCCAGGAATTTTAATGCACATTAATTGAATTTACGCTTACGAGCTGCTTCAGACTTTTTCTTACGTCTTACGCTTGGCTTCTCATAATGCTCTCTTTTACGAATCTCCTGCTGGATGCCTGCTTTGGCGCAATTTCTTTTGAAACGACGTAAAGCACTGTCCAGAGTCTCGTTTTCTTTAACGATTACATTTGACATTGTCTCACACCTAACCTCCCTCCAGTTGTAGATTGTGCATAATACAACTGTCTGGGTATTTTTACTGCACTACTACGTATTATACCATAATTTCCATTTTCGTCAACTCTTTATTTTCTATTTTAACTGACCCTCCAGGACTTCTCTGGCCTTCTCCAGAGCCTGGGGAATTCCCTGAGGATTCTTGCCCCCGGCCTGAGCCATATTGGGACGGCCGCCTCCGCCGCCTCCTACACAGGCCGCAATTCCCTTGATCAGATTTCCCGCATGGGCTCCCTGCTTCATAGCGCCCTCTGTAGCCGCAGCCATAAGGCTTACCTTGCCATCATTCTCCGACGCCAGGACTACCACTCCTTCTCCCAGCTTCTCTCTTAACTGGTCTCCCAGCTCACGAAGGCCGTTCATATCCACGCCCTTAAGGCTGGCCGCCAGAAGCTTCACGTCCTTCACCAGGCACACCTGATCCATCACGTCGCCCAGAGCGTCTTTGGCAAGCTTGCTCTTTAAGGATTCATTCTCGCTGTGGAGAGCCTTTATCTCAGCCTCCAATGCGTGAATCTTCTCCGGCACTGCCTCCGGGGACGTCTTCAGAAGAGCGGCCGCTTTCGCAAGAATACTCTCTGTATTCCTGTAATAGTTAAACACGGCGTCTCCCGTCAGCGCTTCGATTCTGCGCACTCCGGCTGCGATTCCCGACTCGGAAACGATCTTAAAGGCCGAAATCTGAGCTGTATTGGAAACGTGGGTACCGCCGCAAAGCTCCTTTGAGAAATCTCCCATGGAAACCACTCTTACCTGGCTTCCGTACTTCTCTCCAAACAGAGCCATGGCCCCCGTTTTCTTGGCTTCCTCCAGGCTCATCACTTCTGTCACCACCGGAAGACCTGCACGGATCTCTTGGTTCACCAGGTTTTCCACCTCCAGGATCTCCGCTGACGTCATGGCCTGGAAATGGGCGAAGTCAAAGCGCAGACGGTCTGGAGCCACCAAAGATCCTTTCTGCTCTACATGAGAACCAAGCACTGTCTTCAGGGCTTTCTGAAGAAGATGGGTGGCGCTGTGATTCCTGCAGGTATTTCTTCTGTCCCCTTCCTCTACCTTCAGCGTCACAGTGTCTCCGGTCTTGACCATGCCCTCTGCCATATGGCCCACGTGGCCCACTTTGCCGCCTCTGAGATGGATAGTGTCCTCTACAATAAATCTGCCGCCGTCCGCCAGGCTGATCTCTCCCTTGTCGCCGTTCTGGCCGCCCATGGTGCCGTAGAAAGGAGTCCGGTCTGTGACAACGGTACCCTTCACCCCTTCCGTCAGAGCTTCCGTCACTTCGCTCTCCGTGGTCAAAGCCGTCACCACTCCCTGGCACTGCAGGCCGTCATATCCTGTGAATTCCGTGGTAAGCTGAGCCGGAAGCTGGTCGTATACCGTGGCGTCGGCTCCCATATAATTCGATACGGCCCTGGCCTCTCTTGCTTTCTTTCTCTGCTCATCCATGCAGGCGGTAAAGCCGGCCTCATCCACTTCATATCCTTTTTCTTCCAGGATCTCCCTGGTAAGGTCCAGAGGGAATCCGTAAGTATCATACAGAAGGAAAGCATCCTTGCCGGAAAGGATCTTTTCCCCTTTCTCCTGCAGCGTGTTCTCCATGCCGTTTAAAATGTTCAGTCCCTGGTCAATGGTCCGGCTGAATTTTTCTTCCTCCTGGGAAAGGACTTTAAAAATAAACTCTCTCTTCTCGTCCAGTTCAGGATATCCGTCCTTAGACCCTTCAATGACACTCTCGCTGAGACGTGAGAGGAACTGTCCCTGAATCCCCAGAAGCCGTCCGTGGCGGGCTGCCCGGCGGATCAGACGGCGAAGCACATAGCCTCTGCCCTCATTGGTAGGCATAATTCCGTCAGAAATCATGAAGGTAGCCGACCGGATGTGATCCACGATCAGTCTTATAGAGACATCCTTGTTCTCGTCCTTCTTATACTCAGTATGAGCCAGCTCACAGACCTTGTCTCTCAGCGCCTGGATGGTATCCACGTCAAAGATAGAATCCACTCCCTGCACCACCGTGGCAAGACGCTCCAGCCCCATGCCTGTATCAATATTCTTCTGCTGCAGCGTCTCATAATGTCCCTGGCCGTCATTTTCAAACTGGGTGAACACGTTGTTCCAGATCTCAATATATCTGTCGCAGTCGCACCCTACCGTGCAGCCTGGCTTCCCGCAGCCGTACTCTTCCCCTCTGTCATAATAGACTTCCGAACAGGGGCCGCAGGGGCCTGCCCCATGCTCCCAGAAATTATCTTCTTTTCCAAAACGGAAAATTCTCTCCGGCGCAATCCCGATCTCCTTATTCCAGATCTCCCACGCCTCATCATCGTCTACATATACGGAAGGATACAGGCGGTCTTCTTCCAGACCAACCACTTTGGTCAGGAATTCCCAGGTCCATCCGATCGCTTCCCTCTTAAAATAATCTCCAAAAGAAAAATTTCCCAGCATCTCAAAGAAGGTGCCGTGACGGGCAGTTTTTCCCACGTTCTCAATATCGCCGGTACGGATACACTTCTGGCAGGTAGCCACCCTTCTCTTCGGCGGAATCTCCGCTCCGGTAAAATAAGGCTTCAGAGGCGCCATCCCTGAATTGATCAGCAAAAGGCTGTTATCATTGTGGGGCACCAGAGAAAAACTGTTCATAATATAATGATCTTTGCTTCTGAAAAAATCCAGAAACATCTTCCGCAATTCATTTACTCCGTATTTTTTCACGACAATTTCCTCCAAAATCTTGTTTCCAGCATACTGCGGCCAAAGAGCTCTGCCTGGTTCCATCTGGCCGGAACCGGCTGAAATCCCCACCGCCGCAACACAAGTATGATATCACAGGGCTTACTCCATTTCAACCTGAAAATCTCTTAAGCATCCTGAATTCCCGGATCCGCGATCCTGTCCTCCCCGTCCGCTGCCGAGGTGGCCAGACAGTCGCATCTTTCATTCTCCGGGTGGCCGTCATGGCCCTTCACCCAGATATACTGAACGGAATGGGGAGCAGCGGCAGCCAGAAGCCGCTTCCACAGATCTACGTTCTTTACCGGCTCATTTTTGCCTCTGGTCCAGTTTTTCCGTATCCAGCCGTCCACCCATCTCTGGTTAAAAGCATCCGTAAGATATTTTGAATCAGAATACAGCTCCACCTGACAGGGCCTGTTTAAAGCCTCAAGGCCCACAATAGCCGCCATCAGCTCCATACGGTTATTGGTGGTTTTTATATAGCCCTGGGAGTACTCCCTCTCATGGAGGGTTCCCTTCCCATCCACATACTGAAGAATGGTTCCGTACCCTCCGGGGCCGTTAGGGTTGCCCCTGGCTGCGCCGTCTGTAAAAATCTTTACTTTCATCCGCCTATTTCTCGTCCTTTCCCGCCATCTCTTCTTTCAGGAAACCCTGGATCTTCTCCGCAAGCCCTCTGGACTTTCTCTGCTCCCGTCCGCTGCTGCTGACACCCACCACCACATGCTCAAAGGTGGCCACCCCGGGAAAGAAAAAATCACATTTGGTTTTATCTTTATACACATTCACGGGAATCCCCAGACATTTGCAGGCTGCATAGATCTCCTGATTCACTTTACTGTCACTTGTGGCCGCAATCACCATAGCGGCGTCGCAGATATCCTCCTGCTGGTACGTTTTCCTGAGAATCGTCAGCTTTCCAGATTCTTCCAGCTCTCTAAGCTCAGGATTCACCTCCGGGGCGATCACTACCAGACGGCTGGTAAACTCCGCCATGGTCCGTATTCTGCGCTTGGCAATGGTCCCCGCTCCCACAACCACTACTTTCTTGTCTGTGAGATCCACGAACATGGGAAAATAAAGTTTCTTTGCACTGCTCATCTCTTCTTCCTCCTATGCCGCTCTCCCTGCAGCATTCATTACAGAAATGTATTTTTCTAAAAATCTTTATCTACTATATCACACACATAAAAAAATGAAAACAAAAAAAGATCGACTTTTCCGCTGCGCTATACTATAATAGTCCCGGAAAATAATTACTGCGAGGTGTTACTATGTCGTTCCATTTTGTAAAAAAGCTTCCCGTTCCTGCGGAAGTTAAAAAACAGTATCCTCTTTCAGACAAGGTGATATCTATAAAAAAAGAGCGGGATTCCCAGATCCGTGACGTGTTCACGGGAAAGTCGGATAAATTTATCTTAATCATCGGCCCTTGTTCCGCTGACAGCGAAGAACCGGTGCTGGAATACATCCATCGTCTGGCCAAGGTTCAGGACAAGGTTGGAGACCGGCTGATCCTGATTCCCAGAATCTATACAAATAAACCACGTACTACGGGCACCGGCTACAAAGGCCTTGTACATCAGCCGGACCCTGAGAAGAAACCGGATCTCCTGGCCGGAATTATTGCCATGCGCAAGCTCCATGCCACCGCCATCGAACAGACCGGGCTGACCTCCGCCGACGAGATGCTCTATCCCGAAAACTGGCGGTATCTGGACGACCTTCTCTCCTACGTGGCCATCGGCGCCCGCTCCGTGGAGGACCAGCACCACAGGATGACCGTCAGCGGCATGGACGTGCCTGCCGGTATGAAAAACCCCACCAGCGGCGATCTCTCCGTTATGTTTAATTCTGTCACCGCCGCCCAGAGCAAGCATACCTTCATCTACCGGGGCTGGGAGGTTCACACGGACGGAAACGACCTGGCTCACGTGGTGCTTCGGGGAGCTGTGAACAAGCACGGGAATTCCATCCCAAACTATCACTACGAGGATCTGATCCTGCTGTCCCGGATGTACAGGGAACATGATCTCAAAAATCCTGCCGCCATCATTGACACGAATCATTCCAATTCCAACAAGCAGTATCTGGAACAGATCCGTATCGTCCAGGAGGTACTTCACAGCAGGAATTATAACCCGGAGATTCATGACCTTATTAAAGGCTTTATGATCGAGAGTTATCTGGAGGACGGAAATCAGAAAATCGGGGCCGACCCCCACATATTCGGAAAATCCATCACGGACCCGTGCCTGGGCTGGGAAAAATCAGAAGCCCTGATCTATGACATATATGAAAAGTGCTGAAGAATAGGGAAGCAGGCCTCATCCCCTGGGATGGGCCTGCTTATATACATGCTGCAGCCGTTCTGCATTCATTTCCCGATACACCTGTGTGGTGGCAATATCCGAATGTCCTAAAATCTCCTGAACCGTTTTCAGATCCGCCCCATTCTGCACCAGGTGGGCGGCAAAAGAATGCCGCAGAGTATGCGGCGTAATGTCTGAGCGGATGCCTGCCTTCCTGGCATACTGCTTTACCAGCTTCCAAAAGCCCTGTCTGCTCATGCACTCCCCGGAGCAATTTATAAACAGAAATCTGCTCTTCTTCCCCTTCAGGAGCGGCTCCCGTCCCTGGTTCAGATAAGCTTCCAGAGCCTCCCTGGCTTTCTCCCCAAAGGGCAGAACCCTCTCTTTGCCGGATTCCCGGCAGGTCAGAAACCCTAAATTCATATTCAGGTCGCACATCTCCAGAGAGATCAGCTCCGTCACCCGCATTCCTGTGGCGTACAAAAGTTCCAGCATGGCCTTGTCCCGAAGACCTTTCGGCACTCTCTCGGAGGGCTGTTCCAAAAGCCGGCCCACCTCCGCCACGCTTAATATCTCAGGATATTTCTTCTCAATGTGAGGCGCCTTAATCTGTTCCGTGGGATCTGTCTCTATCTCCCTGCGCCCATACTCATAATGAAAAAAAGCTTTCATGGAAGCCACGTTCCTGGATACCGTGGCCGTGGACAAGCCCTGCTTTTCCAGATAAAGAATATAAGAATTTAAATTTGTCGCCGTAACGCTTTCCGGCCCGTTCACCCCATGCTCCAGCAGGTATTTCTCCAGCTTTCTCAAGTCTCTCTCATATGAGCTTACCGTGCTTTTTGAGGCGTGCTTTGTTTCTGTCAGGTAGCTGGCAAACCTGGACAAACCTAGTCCCATACTTTTCTCCTTGGCAAACATTTTTCATTTTGTCACCGCGCGCAGCGGCGCACTCCGCATGAGCCGAAGGACTCCCTCAAAGTCCCCGTTTTCATACGGCGTCACTTATTATACGCAATTCCTTATGTAAAATCAAGGCAAAACTTTTAATGAAAATACTGAAGAAAAATTTTCATGGTCCAGGTACCCAGGAAGCATTCCACCCCGCATCCCCAAAGGCACAGCAGCAGAATTTTTCCCAACACCTTCAAATCGTATCTTCCCATCACAGCCCCTCCCTGAGGCAGCGTATCCGCCCGCCAGCAGCGCCTGTGAAATAAGAAGAACAATTCCTCTCTCCATGCAGCCAGATAAAGCATCCACTGGGGCATGAGGCAGCAGAAAAATAAGAGGGCGCCCCCATACCCTTCCTGCAGAAGGAAAACCGCCAGGAGCAGTCCCGCCGCCGATGCCAGCATAAAAAGGCAGAGCCCATGAAAGGCCAGGCCGATTACCGTGTAGCTGCTCATCCACAGAAATAAAAAGAAGCTCAGCCTCTTCTGAAAAACGGCTGTAAAAAGTTCCCATCCGCTCACACGGATCTCCTGATATCTGGAGAGGCTGTACTGGCTTAAAAGCCCGGCATACGTCCCGCTTCCCATCTTCAGAATCCCCGGCAGCACGCTTCCCGCAAAAAAACCGCCGCAGACTACTGCACACAATAAAATCCATTCCCGCTGTCCCTCTTTCACTTTCAGACGCTCCCCATGGCTTTACTCTAGTCTATGGCAGTTTTAAAGATTCTAATACGGAATCTTCTTTATTATTTATCCCAGTCTCCCTCCATGAGTTCCTGGGCGAACCTTTCATATCCGTAACGGCTGGCTGCCGCCGTCACTCCCTCTGTCACCTCTTCCCTGGTATAGCCGGATTCCTCCAGATACTCGTCTGAAAGTCCGGTAAGCAGATCATAGAACAGCAGAGCCAGCCCGAAGGCCCGGTTTTCATCCTGATCCAGTTCATCCAGATACTCATACAGAAGGTTTTCCGCCTCGTTAATCTTTTTTTCTTCCACCAGGTTTTTCAGCTTTTGGTACCGCTGGTTGAGATCGCTGTCCGCAACCGTCTGCACCGTCCCATCCTTCTCTTCCTCTCTCCAGTCAATGTGAAGCACCAGCTTCAGAAGCGCACGGATCATCTCATGGATCAGCCGCATCACGTAGTCTCTCTCCACCATCTGTGTTTCTTCTCCTTTCCGGCATCAATGATGTTCCGCAAGATATTCTTTCAGAAAGCTGTATATCTCCTTCTCCGTGGGCGGGCAGCCCTTCAGGCTGCGGGAAAATCCCCCGGTGCAGGAACCGATCCCCAGTTTCCCTTCTTTGCCCCGGTAGCCCTGTCCAATACAGATCTTTGTATCCAGCTTTTCCAGAAGCCCTTCCTGTTTCAGCCGGTCCAGGGCCGGGATCAGGTACCCGTAGCAGGCGCTGCAGGATTCCACCTCCTCCACGGCATCGCAGACCTCCACCGTCTTTCTGGCGCAGGGCAGGGACTCTCCTTCCCAGGAATCAGCGCCAAGTGTGCGGATCTGCGCCCAGTTTACATCCGTACTCCCCACTCCCAGCTCCCCGGCCAGTTTCACATAGGGGACATCCTCCGTCCTGTAATGAAGAAGCTTACACACATAGGCATCCACCAGCACCGGATCCCTGGCGGCCATGACGCAGTTTCGCACCACGGGATTCCCTCCGTCCTCAAAGTCCAGATCCCCGCAGATGTGGTCCACCACGATAAAATCCTGGCGGATTCCCGCATTTAAACAGGCAATGGGCTTATGCAGACCCATGGCATGAAACTTTCTTTTCTCTTTGTTGGGAATCAGGCCCTTCAGATTCTTCAGGGCGCAGGTGATTTTAGTCTGGCAGTGTCCTTTGAGCACCGGCACGTTAATCAGGAAATCCACCTGATCCACACGGTCGCAGACGGACAGCAGCATCCCGCCGCAGTCTCTCTTATGGCTCTTGTCCTTCTGCATATCGTAAAAAGGCACTCCATATTTCTCTGACAGCTTATCATACCCGCACAGCTTCATGACCTGGGAGGTGCTGTCTCCCACCCAGGAACCCTCCATGACGCAGATTTTCTCGAAGCCCTCGTCCTGAAGGTACTCGATAATCCCCGCCACGACTTCAGGATGCGTGGTGGCTCCATAATCCGCCGTGGAGGCGGATACCAGGTTAGGCTTTAAACCTATCCTGGCATTTCTTCCGGGAATGATCCCCGAAAGCCCCGCCTCCCTTAAAAGCTCCTTGGTCATCTCTTTATAGTCTGTGCCGTATATTTTCAGAATCTCGTTTTTTTCCATAGACGCCTCCGTCACTGTCTTGTAAAGCTTACCACTTCCCCGGATCCCGGCGCTCCGTAATACTGAATCCTGACAGGCTCTCCAGGGGTTAAGAAATCCGGCCGGTCAATTCCCCGGAGCATAAACTGATATTCTTCACCTTCCGCTGTCTGGATTCCAACGATATCATTTCCCTCAAAGGTCAAAGTTCCCTCCATGGTGTTTAACCCCTGGGACAAATCTTCCGCTGTGGCAGAGGGATAAGCGTACTGGGCCATAGGACTTCCCTGCAGCTCACCCAGATATTCCAGGGCTATGTGATCTCCCGGCTCCCCGGCTACTACTGTGGTCCATTCGCAGAAAGGAAAGGTATAATAGCCCCCGTCGTCCCCCTGCAGTGTAATGCCGCTGCTGTCCCGGCTTACAACAGTGCCTTCCACGATCCCTCCGGCATCCTTCAGGCTCTGGTAGGTGGCAGCCGAGTCATTCTGCGTCTCAGCTTGAATGGTCTCAGGCTGTTCTGTCTCCTGATACACGTCCTGTACTGCCTGAGTTTGGCTCTGGGAACTTTCCATGGGTTCCTGCTCGGCATTTACGGGGCTCACCGTCTGTTCCGTCTGCTGCACCGATACCGGAGCAGGATTCTCCGTCTGCTGAACTGACGCTGGAGCAACGCTCTCCGTCTGCCTAACCGGCGCGGCAGCGGGATTCTCCGTCTGCATAACGGGCTCCGCAGCAGGACTTTCTGTCTTCAACCCAGGCGCTGCCGAGGAAGCAGATGTTTTCATATTCTGCACCGTGGCCGTCTCAGGTTCCGCCAGATCTTCCTCCACACGCCCGGAAGCATAGACGGAAGGTTCTCTTTTCCCTGAGGGAGATCCCGCAGGATTTTCTATGGAAGTACCCACCGCTCCGTTTAATAAAAACACGGAAAGGCAGATCAGACCCGCCGGCAGAATTCCCCGCTTTAGGGTCTCCGCTCTTCTCATATAGAAAATCCGGTCTTTAAATACCAAAAGGCTGTCGTTTAAGCTCACTGCCAGATGAGGCGCCAGTACCCGCTCCAGGGCGGCTGTCTTCAGAAGCAGGCGCTGATACAGTTTCTTTTCTTGTTCCTGACAGCATTCGATCACTTCTCTGTCCCTGAGATTTTCTATATCCTTCTCCGCCTCAATACGCATGAGGGAAAGGAAGGGGTTGAACCAGTACAGAACCGATACCGTCATAAGAAGCATTTTGTACCATAAATCTCTACTTCGGTAATGAAACAGCTCATGGGAAAAAATCAGCTCCAGCTCATCTAAAGAATATCCCTTCTCAGGAATATAGAGGGCCGGATGCACCATCCCCGCCAGAAGAGGGCTTTCCAAGTTCTCCACTCTCAAAAGCCTGGGCGGCCTGCGGATGCGCTTTTTCACGCACTCCGTCCGGTAAATCCTGCGGATCGCCCTGTCTGTCTCCGGCATACTCCACCTTCTCAGTTTTCTGATGGAATACAGATACTGAGAAATCCGGAAACAGGCTAGGAGAACAATTCCCCCGATCCATACCGGGAAAAATATCTGAAGCACTCCCCTCCATGAGATCCGCCTTGCCGGGAGCTTTATCTCCCGTGCCCCATACTCAGGCAAAGTTTCCTCCCCTGAAACTTCCTTATTCTCCCCAGAAAGGGTTTCCAAATCTTCCTTTGCCCCATTTCCTGCTTCTTCCGTGATCTTCACCGTCACCACTCCCTTGGGGAAGGGATTGACCGGGAAGAGCAGAACCAGGGAAAGAATGAGCCAGACAGCATATTTCCAACTGGCCGTATATCTGTTTTTCAGCCTTCTCCCAAGAAACGCCGCTGCCAAAATCACTATGGAAACCACTATATTAAGCTTGATAATATACAAAAGTTGTTCTTCCATACCTATTCCTCCGGCTCTTCCATCTCCTGCAAAAACTCATTCAGCTCCTGGATTTCTTCTCTGTCCAGTTTCTTTCCTCCATATAGAGAAACCACAAACTTTTTGAGAGAATTTCCATACAATTTTTCCAATATATTTTGACTTTCACTCTGCTGGTACTCTTCCTGGGAGACCAGCGGGGTATACAGATTCAGCTTCCCGCATTTTTCCACGGACACAAATTTTTTCTTCTCCAGCCGTGAAAGGAGAGTCAGTATCGTGGTAGGCGAGAGCCTCTTCTTCTCATTCACAAATTTTTCAATCTCCGGCCGGCTCATAGGCGGCTGGTGGCTCCAGAGTATGAGCATAATATCCAACTCCGAATCTGGAAGCCTCTGCTGGTTTTTTTTCATCTCTTTTCATCCCCCTTCCCAACTTTTCTCTGATATTATTCTACCCTTGCAGTATTATTCTGTCAATTCTTTTAAAGTACCTAGATTCTTGAACTCAATGCGCCGTTTCAGAGAGAACTACAAATTCCCGCATGGCAGTCTCCTTTTCCGATTCAGGCGCCTCCTCTGTCACATACTCTCCGTCCACATAGGCCTTCACCCCTCTCCAGCTAATCTCAATCCAGCCATTGTCGCAAACCCCTGTCTGTTCCAGGGCATCTCCCGCAAATGCACCGTCCAGGATTTTATAATCTGTACCTGCCCCGCTTCTTATATTCACTCCCCTAACGGCATAAACCGTCTTCTTTAAAGGTGTCACTGCCACAGGTTCCCCTGTCCGCTGAGGCGGCGCTGTCTCAGGAACCGTCTCTGTCTTAAGTACCGTTTCCGTCCCCGAAACCTGCTGCGGCTCAGAATTTTCCAAACCTTCCTCTTCTCCCTTTTCCTCCTTCCAGAGAATCTCTTCTCTCTTCCTCCCGCAGCCGCTCACTCCGGTCATTAAGGTAATGGCAGCCAGCACAGATAACACTAAACGGAAAAAACGGTATTTCATTTTATCTCCCCTCCTTCTTCTACACTTGTAGTATTTATCTTTATTCTACAACAGTAGAATATGATTGTCAATCCTTTTTTATGTATAAAACCACCTTACTTTCTCTCACTGATCCACTGGGCCAGCTTACAGAGAACCGGCTCCAACAGATTTAAAAGCAGGAATAAAATCCCAACCGGAATCATTAATAAAAAGAATACTGCTATGCTGCAGACCGCCGCTGTCTTTCTACAAATCTCTCTCATTTTCTTCTCCTTTTTACTGCATAAAATTAAGCGCCGGCGCATAGTAGAGAAACTCTTACTATGCACCGACGCTATTATATTCTTCCGGCCTTTCTATAACCTTGTACTGTCCTTAAATTTACCTGAATTTTTCAGGTATTATGTTATCTCCTTTTTCGGTATTGAAGAAAACCGATCCCTCCGGCCGCTGACAGGGAAGCAAACAGCGCTGCCACCCACGTGCAGATATCGGAAGGGTCTCACTCTCGGCTAGTACATTTTTTCTTTTACTCCTGTAATAAAAATAGACCTTATAGAACTGCTCTGTAATTACTCGAGCATTTTCCAATAAGGTCTATTTATGATTTGGTTTTTAATTATTGTAGTTTTGTTAGTTTTGTAGTTTTTATCTCTTAGTTAGACGATAATCAGCTTTGCTAAAAACTGGATAATCGACTTTACTGAGGGATAGCTTTTTTATTTTCCTGCATCCGCGATCGCTGCCTGGGCTGCCGCCAGTCTTGCGATAGGAACACGGAACGGTGAGCAGGATACGTAGTCAAGTCCCAGCTTATGGCAGAACTCTACAGAGGAAGGATCTCCGCCGTGCTCGCCGCAGATACCCAGGTGCAGGCTCGGGTTAACAGGCTTGCCAAGATTGATGGCTGTTTCCATAAGCTTGCCTACGCCGTTCTGATCCAGCTTCGCAAAAGGATCATTCTCAAAGATCTTTGCGTCATAGTAAGCGTTCAGGAACTTACCGGCATCGTCTCTGGAGAAGCCATAGCACATCTGGGTCAGGTCGTTCGTACCGAAGCAGAAGAAATCTGCTTCCTTAGCGATCTCATCGGCTGTAAGAGCAGCTCTGGGGATCTCGATCATAGTACCTACCTTGTACTCCAGGTCAATGTCTGCCGCTTCGATCTCTGCTGCTGCCGTCTCTACCACGGTCTTCTTAACGTACTTCAGCTCTTTTACATCTCCTACAAGAGGAATCATAATTTCAGGAACCAGCTTCCAGTCAGGATGAGCCTTCTGAACGTTGATGGCTGCCCGGATTACCGCTCTTGTCTGCATAGCCGCGATTTCAGGATATGTAACTGCCAGACGGCATCCTCTGTGTCCCATCATGGGGTTAAACTCATGAAGAGAATCGATGATGGCTTTGATAACGTCTACGCTCTTGCCCTGCGCATTGGCCAGCTTCTCAATATCCTCTTCCTCCGTGGGAACGAACTCATGGAGAGGCGGATCCAGGAAACGAATCGTAACCGGGCATCCCTCCATTGCTTCATACAGTTTCTCAAAATCACTCTGCTGCTCAGGAAGAATCTTTGCAAGAGCAGCCTCCCTCTCTTCTGCGGTCTCAGAGCAGATCATCTCACGGAAAGCATCGATTCGATTTCCCTCGAAGAACATATGCTCTGTACGGCACAGACCGATTCCTTCCGCACCCAGCTCCTTAGCCTTTCTGGCATCTCTGGGAGTATCTGCGTTGGTTCTCACTTCAAGTTTTCTATACTTGTCCGCCCATGCCATAATCCGGCCAAACTCTCCGGCAATGGCAGCGTCCACAGTAGGAATAATGCCGTCGTAAATATTTCCTGTAGATCCATCCAGGGAGATAGGATCTCCTTCATGGAACTCTTTTCCATTCACAGTAAATTTCTTATTCGCCTCGTCCATGACGATGTCGCCGCAGCCGGATACACAGCAGGTACCCATACCACGAGCCACTACGGCAGCATGGCTTGTCATACCGCCCCGGACAGTGAGAATACCCTGAGCGCTCTTCATTCCCTCGATATCCTCAGGAGAAGTCTCCAGACGCACCAGAACAACTTTCTCGCCTCTCGCCGCCCATGCCTTAGCGTCCTCAGCCGTGAACACGATCTTACCGCAAGCTGCTCCCGGTGAAGCTCCCAGAGCTTTCGCCATAGGAACGGCTGCCTTCAGAGCCGCTGCATCGAACTGGGGATGAAGCAGGGAGTCAAGATTTCTGGGATCGATCATAGCCACTGCTTCTTCTTCTGTTCTCATGCCCTCATCCACGAGATCGCAGGCGATCTTAAGGGCTGCCTTAGCGGTTCTCTTGCCGTTACGTGTCTGAAGCATATAAAGCTTTCCGTTCTCCACGGTAAACTCCATATCCTGCATATCTCTGTAGTGAGTCTCCAGGATCCTGCATACATCTTTAAACTGCTGGAAAGCTCCGGGGAACTTCTGCTCCATCTCGGAGATATGCATAGGAGTACGCACACCAGCAACTACGTCTTCACCCTGGGCATTGGTCAGGAATTCGCCGAAAAGGCCATTCTCTCCCGTCGCCGGGTCTCTTGTAAAGGCAACGCCGGTTCCGCAGTCGTCACCCATGTTTCCAAATGCCATCATCTGTACGTTTACAGCCGTACCCCAGGAGTAGGGGATATCGTTATCACGGCGGTATACGTTCGCTCTCGGGTTATCCCAAGAACGGAATACGGCCTTGATCGCCTCCATCAACTGGATCTTGGGATCCGTGGGGAAGTCGTCGCCGATCTTCTCTTTGTACTCAGCCTTAAACTGATTTGCCAGCTCTTTCAGATCGTCAGCGCTCAGGTCAACGTCCTGTGTCACGCCTTTCTCAGCTTTCATCTTGTCAATGAGCTCCTCAAAATACTTCTTGCCCACTTCCATAACTACGTCTGAGAACATCTGAATGAATCTGCGGTAGCAGTCCCACGCCCACCGGGGATTTCCCGATTTTGCAGCCAGCACTTCCACTACTTCCTCATTCAGACCAAGATTCAGAATCGTGTCCATCATACCCGGCATAGATGCTCTTGCGCCGGAACGAACAGATACCAAAAGAGGATTTTCTTTATCGCCGAACTTCTTTCCTGTCACACCCTCCATTTTCTCAATGGCTTCCATGATCTGACCCATGATTTCTTCATTGATCTTTCTTCCGTCCTCATAATACTGTGTGCAGGCTTCTGTAGTAATCGTGAAGCCCTGGGGTACGGGAAGGCCAAGATTCGTCATCTCTGCAAGGTTGGCCCCTTTTCCGCCAAGGAGATTTCTCATCCCTGCGTTACCTTCCGTAAACATATAAACCCATTTTGCCATGTCGCTCATTCCTCCTAAAAAAGTATCAGTGTTCTCCGCCAGGATCGGAGCAGGTTCTCTTTCCTGGGGCGCCATATGCCCGGCATCCATATTCATCGGAAATACCTATCCATATATGCGCAAAAAAACCGGTCAAAATACCGGTGTGATACAATGAGTTTTCATCGCACACATTCATCTTATCATATATTATCAAAAAGTCAAATATTTTTTTGAAAACTTTGTTTATTTTGTCAAATTTTTATCATTGTTTGCAGTATTCAATATAAAAGCTGTCTCCATCATCCACCCATAAAATCATTTTTTTATAAAAAATGACTGTCAGCGACAGAGTCTTTCCTATATCATAAAAAAACCGCCGCAGTCCCACACTATGTGGTTCTGCGGCGGTACCTGCGTCAGCAGGCATGTCAGTTTGCTACTACTTTCTTCAAGCGAACAAATCTGGGAAGAGAATTTTCTTTTCTCATCTGGATCTCGCCCTGGATCAGCGGAAGAGCATAGTCGATAAATTCATCCTTTACGTTGTTTCCGCGCTCATTGATCCACTCTACGGGAACCTTCTTCTCATAGTTGGCAACAGAGGAAAGATCCAGAAGCTCTGTCTCGCACTTGTAACCGTTCTCGTCACGAGTACACTTAAAGCCTACCATCTTGTCCGTCTCGCCTGCAATCGCCTGGTTAACTGCAGCCTGTCCTGCCATGAAGGACTCATCTGAGTCAGTCTGGGAAGCGCAGTGCTCCGCACATCTCTGCAGCAGGGAAAGCTCGATGGGGCGAACCTTTACACCCGGAATCGCATTTTTAACTACGTCGGCAAGCTTCGCAGCCAGACCGCCAAGCTGTGCATGTCCAAATCCGTCTGTGGCGGATGTCTCTGCCTCAGATACGAATGTGCCGTCCGCATAATGGATTCCTTCTGATACGGCGATCAGCACGTTCTGATTCTCATTCCAGATGCGCTCTACATCCTCAAGGAACTCCTTCTGGTTGAAGTCCACCTCAGGAAGGTAGATCAGATCCGGGCCATAGCCGGTCACACGTGCCAGGGAAGCAGCGCCGGCAAGCCATCCTGCATGACGTCCCATGATCTCAACGATGGTAACCTGTCCTTTGTCATATACATGAGCGTCCTGGTATACTTCCACCAGAGAGGTTGCAATGTATTTTGCGGCAGATGAAAATCCCGGACAGTGATCCGTGCCAAACAGGTCGTTATCGATAGTCTTGGGAATACCCATAACACGGCAGTCATAACCTACTTTTTTCATATATTTAGAAATCTTGTTGCAGGTGTCCATGGAGTCATTTCCTCCATTGTAGAAGAAATAGCGGACATCGTACTTTTTGAAGATCTCAAGGATTCTCTTGTAATCTGTATCATCTACGTCAGGATCCGCAATCTTGTAACGGCAGGAACCCAGGGCGGATGACGGTGTATATCTCATGATCTCTAATTCTTCGGGATCCTCTTCATCCATCACATAAAGCTTATCATTCAAAACGCCCACGATACCGTTTGCCGCTCCATATACTTTTGTGATCACGTCAGAATCAAGGCCAGCCTTGATCGCTCCATAACAACTGGCATTGATAACAGAAGAAGGTCCTCCTGACTGTCCGATGATCATTGCACCTTTTAATTCACTCATTTGATAAATCCTCCTGTCAGTTTGAAAAGTTTATCTTTCTATTTCCTACAATATCGATTTGATTATAGTACAAATTTCTTTATTTTACCATACTAAAATTCAAATTTCTCCTAAAAACCATAACTGGCCGTCAGGATCACTAAAATTCCATTTTTTCTTCCAGGTAAGCTTTCAGATCCTCGATCTTCACTCTCTCCTGAAGCATGGTATCACGGTCCCGCACAGTCACTGCTCCGTCTGTCTCTGAATCGAAATCATACGTTACACAGAAAGGCGTGCCGATTTCATCCTGCCTGCGGTATCTCTTGCCGATATTTCCTCTGTCGTCAAATTCACAGTTGAAATATTTTGAAAGCATGGTATAAACCTTCTCCGCACCCTCATTCAATTTTTTAGAGAGAGGCAGAACTCCCACCTTTACAGGCGCTAAAGCCGGATGGAAGTGAAGAACGGTACGCACATCCCCGCCCTCCAGCTCTTCCTCATCGTAAGCGCTGCAGAGGAAAGCCAGTACCACACGGTCCGCTCCAAGAGAGGGCTCAATCACGTACGGAATGTATTTTTCTTTTTTCTCATCGTCAAAGTACGTCATATCCTGGCCGGATACGTTCTGATGCTGGCTCAGGTCATAATCCGTACGGTCCGCAATGCCCCAAAGCTCACCCCATCCAAAGGGGAAGAGGAATTCAATGTCCGTGGTACCCTTGCTGTAGAAGCAAAGTTCTTCCGGCGTATGGTCACGCACCCGCATTTCCTCATCTTTCATTCCCAGGCTTTTCAGCCAGTCGATGCAGAAGCTTCTCCAATACTGGAACCACTCCAGATCTGTTCCAGGCACACAGAAGAATTCCAGCTCCATCTGCTCAAACTCCCTGGTACGGAACGTAAAGTTGCCGGGGGTGATCTCGTTTCGGAAGGACTTGCCGATCTGTCCAATGCCGAAAGGCAGCTTCTTTCTGGAGGTTCTCTGAACATTTTTAAAGTTTACGAAAATACCCTGAGCCGTCTCGGGACGGAGGTACACGGTATTCTTGGCATCCTCAGTAACGCCCTGGAAGGTCTTAAACATCAGGTTGAACTGCCGGATATCCGTGAAATTGTGCTTTCCGCAGGTGGGACAGGGAATCTGATTTTCCTCAATAAAATCCTGCATCTCTTTCTGTGAGAATGCGTCGATGGGCTTCGGAAGCTCCATCCCTTTCTCCTTGCAGAAATCCTCAATCAGCTTATCCGCCCGGAATCTCTCATGGCATTCCCGGCAGTCCATCAGGGGATCCGCAAAGCCGCCCAGATGGCCGGAAGCCACCCAGGTCTGGGGATTCATAAGAATCGCACAGTCTACGCCCACATTGTAGGGATTCTCTGTGATGAATTTCTTCCACCACGCCTTCTTTACATTGTTCTTCAGTTCAACTCCCAGATTTCCATAGTCCCAGGTGTTTGCCAGTCCGCCATAGATCTCAGAGCCAGGATATACAAACCCTCTGCCCTTTGCCAGCGCCACAATCTTTTCCATGGTCTTTTCCATAATCTTTCTCCTCCAGCTTTCTATTTTTGATCAAAAATAATGTAAACTCTCTTCTTAGCTGCCTCTTCCTCAAAGCTCCCCTCATTTTTGGTATAAACCGCATTAGAAGGAAGAATCAGATCCTCTTTCTCATCCTCTTGGGATTCTCCGGTGGCATTCACCACACTGTCGGACAGCACCTCAGAATTGGTGCTGGTATAGATCACGCTTCCCGGAACCTTGACCTCCAGCGGTCCCTCCACAATCAGCACCTGTGCGGACATATCCTGCATGGCCTGACTGTATGAAACCGGGCTCCCTTCCACCACGCCGTCCCTTACCCGTTTGAACTCTGTGTCAAACAGATATCCGGCCAACTGGGCGTTGATCATAGAGCCATAGTAAAATTCTATATTATTAAAGGAAGCAAAATCCTCCGCTGAAGCGAACTCCAGCACAAGATCTGCCTTTCCCTCCTGAATCTCCATGCTGACCACCGTGACAGAGCCTTCTCCATTCTCCTGGTTGTAAGCGTTCACCTCGGAGGTAATCATACCCTCCAGCTCCGTCTCGCTGTAATAGGATTCCCCCAGATCTTCGCTTACGTACTCGGTAATCCTTCCGTCCTCCGCGACAGTAACCGCATCCGGTTCTGTGGGGCTGTATTCCTCCTGATTCAGCCTATCACATCCGCCAAGCAGGAACGCTGCCGCTGCCGCCAGCGCTACTCCCCTTATTATTCCATATGGTCCGCCGCACTTCCTGCGGCCATAAAAGTCTGCCTGATTCGGCATGCTTCTTCCCTTCACATCTTCTCCTCCTAAACGGATATGCCGCTTCCTGCGGCGCTTTCACAGGCAAAACCGCAAACCAGTCTCTCCTGTAAATGAATCCCATATATTATACATATAAAATCTCTCTCTGTAAAGCACGAACCTGGAGTTTAGGAACAAACCACAGCGGGTTTTACACCTCCAGCAGCGTTTTTAAAATCTCCAGGGATTTAAAGGGACGGTCTATGTTTTTCTGATTCAGCTTCTGCTGTACCCGCTTAAATTCTGCCAGTATCTCCGGCTTCAGCGTAAAGGTATAGAGCTGGCCCACTTGGGCGTTGGCCACATAGGCCAGGGCATAGCGGGTAGCCTCCTGCAGTCTGGGATCCTGTATCACGTCAAAAGGATATTCTCCGTTTAGGATCATAGCTTTCATCTCAAACACTGTGCGCACCAGCTCATTGTCCAGCTTCTGATTCGCTAGGGCTTTCAGGGAAACATACAGAAGATTCAGCAAAGGCCCCCCATCCAGGTTTTCCCTGGTATAGTAGTCTGCCACCTCCATAAAGTAGATGCCGTAGCAGGTGCCAGCAAAATCCTCCTTTAATTCAAGAAAGTAGTTTGAAATATCCGCCTGCACCAGAGTATAGGAGTTTCTCCCCTCATATAAAACAAAGCTCCCAAAGGAAAAAGGATTGCAGGGAGCAAGGAGAGGGCTTGCCGTCCTTCTGGCCCCTCTGGCAAAGGCGGCCAGCTTCCCCCTCTCTTTTGTAAGAATCACAACTCTTTTGTCATACTCTGAGACAGGCATGGCTGATAGCACCATCCCCGTCAGTTTTAAAGGCTCTCCCATCTTGACTATAATTCCTTCTTATCATACCCGAAATTTTTGATCATATAGTCACTGTCCCGCCAGTCTCTCTTGACCTTCACCCAGAGCTGAAGATTCACCTTCTGCTCCAGCATTCCCTCGATATCCCTTCTGGCCTGGGAGCCGATTCTGCGGAGCATCTCCCCGCCCTTGCCGATGACGATCCCTTTATGGGATTCTCTCTCACAGATAATGGTGGCTTCGATGTCCACAATCTTTCCCCCGGGCCTTTCCTTCATCTGCTCAATGGACACGGCTATTCCATGGGGAATCTCTTCCTCCAGACAGCGAAGGGCCTTCTCCCGGATCATTTCCGCCACAATCTGACGCTGGGGCTGATCTGTCACCGTATCGTCGTCATAGAATTTCGGCCCATACGGAAGATATTTGAAGATCATCTCCAAAAGCCCTTCCAGATTCAGGCTGCGCAGGGCGGATACGGCTGTCATCTCAGCGAAGTCTCCCACTTCCCGGTATGCGTCCAGATAACCTGCCAGCTCTCTTTTATCCACCGTATCCATCTTATTCATAACTAAAATTACCGGAACGGGAATCTTCTTAAGCTGCTCCGCAATGCGGCGGTCGCCCTTTCCTATAAAAGAGTCCGGCTCCACCAGCCACAGAATCACGTCCACTTCCTTAAGCGTCCGCTCCGCCACCTGTACCATATACTCTCCCAGCTTGTTCTTCGCTTTGTGGATGCCGGGCGTGTCTAAAAAGACGATCTGTCCTTTTTCGCTTGTATAAACCGTCTGAATCCTGTTTCTGGTGGTCTGGGGCCTCTTAGAGGTAATGGCGATCTTCTGTCCGATCAGGTGATTCATTAAAGTAGATTTTCCTACATTGGGTCTGCCGATCAGTGCGGCAAACCCTGATTTATATTTTTTATCTTCCATATTTCCGTCCTTCTCAGTCCGTCAGAGGCTCCATCTGCCTGAACAGTGCGTCTGCTTCCTTCAGCTTTGTCTCGTTTCCAATGACGCACAGATGATCCTGGCAGAGAATTTCCCGCACCAGAGGCGCCAGATCCCGCACGTCTTTTGGCTCCGCCCTGAGAACCTCATCTCTCTCCTGCTGTACTTCCTCATCGGTAATGCCGCTGATATATGCGTGAAGTGACCTGCTGCCTGCCGTGGATGGCGTAAGGGGCATATCCAGGTCGCTGATGGTCCCGATGATATACTTTGTCATATCCCGCTCTGTGGCCGTGAAATTTTCCAGATATTCCGGAATCCCCTCATATACCTGATTCGTCTTCTCAAGATTCGGATCCCGATAGGAGACAAAGTAGGCGTCCCCGCTTTTGCCAAAGGAACTCATGCAGCCGTAAGCGCCGCCTTTAACCCGGATATGATTCCAAAGGTAATCGTAGCTCATAAGAACCTTCAGAAGCTGCAGGGTACCTTTATACGCATAGCCGCCCTTTCTGAAATTTCCGGCCCTTGCCACGTACTGCACCTGTCCCGGGGTCGTAAAGCCTTCATTGCCCAGAGCCATCCTGGGATGACTGCCCAGAACTTCTCCGCTGCCTTCCGGCAGACGGGAGAGGAATGCCATTCCCGCTTTCTTTACATCCTCAAGTCCCTTCCCATCACAGGTTGCGCTTAAAAGGAGGCCGTCCCGGCATACCAGCTTATCCAGCATCCCCTTCAGAATCGTCTTCAGCTCTTCCTTCTTCTCCTGGAAATTCCCCTCCAGTTCCTGAAGCAGGCGGTAATAGCGGATTCCGCTGACCGCGTCGTTGTACGCGCCGGTCTCAGAGAAATACGACATAGCCCTGACGGCGGCCGTTCCGTGGCCTGAAGAACTTAAATACATGGACATCCTGGACTTCTGCATGGCAAGGATCTCATAAAGCCGCCGGTCATTGTCCAGCTTCGATCTGCACAGAATCTCTTCCGCCATCTGGAACACGAAAGGAAGCTGGCTGTATAAAGCCCTGGCCTTAACCCCCAGGAAGACACGGCACTGGTTTTCCCCTTTCAGAACAGGGAATACGCTGACTCCTGCGCTGATGCCTCCTGTATTTTTGTTAATCTCATAATTCAATCTTCCGTAAGAGTAATTCTCCGTGTCTACCATCCCCAGGACTGCCTTCAGGATTCCCAGATAGGGAATTTCCTCCTGGGAAATCCGCTTAATCTCAAAGAGAAAATCCAGGTAAGCGATTCCATTGGTAAAAAGATCGTGGTGCAGAACAGGAATCCCCTCCCAGGACAGAGGAATGTTGGAAAAGGTTCTCGCCTCTTTTCCGATATCCTCTCTGGTGAGCATAGGGATTTTTTCCAGTTCCTCCTGGGTGGAGGGAGTCTCCTGGAATCTTCTCAGATCTTCCGTCTGACGGATCAGCGCCTCCAGCTCCTTCTCGGTAAGAGAATCCTTATAAGCCTTCAGCTTCTCCCTGACCGCCCGGTCTCTCTTCTCTGTAAGCCCCTGCTCCGGCTGCAGAATCACCACAGAGGCATGGGTATTTTCAAGAAGGTATCTGCGGATAATCTCTTCAAAATATCCTTCCTCCACTTTCTGCCTCAGTTTTCCGTACACATCCAGCTTCAGGTAGTCAAAGGGCCGGTTTTCGTCATAGAGCCAGGTGTCAAACACGTTGATTCCGTAGATCAAGCCCTTCGGATAGGAGCCGTAGTCCGCCTCTCTGGCTTTAAATTCCATAATATTTATACCAGCGTACAGTGCGTCCCGGTCTACTCCCTGCTTTGCCGCCTTTTCAAGCTCGTCCCGAATAATCTTCAGAAACATTTCTTTCTTATCTATGCTTGTATTCTTGGCGATCACGCTGAATACCGGCTGGTAGATCCCGCTGTCATAGGAACCTAAAATGTCCTTCCCGATCCCCGCATCCAAAAGGGCCTGCTTCAGAGCCGCGCCCGGGGAAGACAAAAGGGCATACTCCAGAACCGCAAAGGCATTGGATAAGATTACGTCCAGACTGGTAGCCGCCACAACATTATAGGAAAGATAATCTTTCTCATGGGTTCCTTCATTCTCGGCCACGGAGTAGGAACGGCATCTCTCCTGGAGCTGCTCAAAGGGCTTCTGCATCCGAATCTGGGAATCCACCTCTTTTTTGTCAAAATGACTCAGGTATTCCCCATCCAGCCAGGCAAGCCGCTCTTCCGTATCCATATTTCCATATAAATAGATATAGCTGTTTGAAGGATGGTAATATTTCCTGTGGAAATTCAGGAATTCTTCATAGGAGAGCTGGGGGATACACTCCGGCGCACCTCCCGATTCCACTCCATAGGTGGTATCCGGGAACAGGCTTTTCATGATCTCATAGTCCAGGACGCTCTCCGGGGAAGAGTAAACTCCCTTCATCTCATTATATACCACTCCATTATAAATCAGTTCCTCATCCGGGGCTTCTATCTGGTAGCTCCAGCCCTCCTGAAGGAAAATTTCTTTTTTGTGATAGATATTGGGATAAAAGACGGCGTCCAGATACACATGCATCAAGTTGCAGAAGTCCTGATCATTGCAGCTTGCCACCGGATACATGGTCTTATCCGGGTAGGTCATGGCATTGAGGAATGTATTCAGGGAACCTTTTACCAGCTCCACAAAGGGATCCTTGGCAGGAAACAGCCGGCTTCCGCACAGCACACTGTGTTCCAGAATGTGAGCCACCCCAGTGCTGTCCTCCGGCGGAGTCCGAAATGCGATATTAAATACTTTATTTTCGTCCTCATTCTCCAGCACAAGGATCCGGGCGCCGCTCTTCTTATGCCGGAGCAGGTATCCATCTGTCCGTATGTCATCCAGACGTTCCTGAAGAATCAATTCATATTGAGGTAAATTTTCTAATTTCATTTCCTTCCTCCTTCTATCTTATGATGCCAGGCTCAAAAGCCCTCAACTATGATGCCTTTTCCTTCTCTTCGGAGCCTCCGCCTGAACTCTTCTGGGTACAAGAATCCGGTACAAGGCCCCGGTAAACAGGCTTCCCAGCACAAGGAAAAACAATACCGCCGCCGCACAGTGGGCGAAAAAGGTGTCCGGCAGAATCCGAATCACCGGATCTGTCATGGGATTAAAGATCCAGTAATCGTTGTTAAAGAACAGATGATGAAAGGCGACAAAAAACTGTTCCCAGTTCAGAACCGCCAAAATTCCTAAAACAGCCGGGATCAGGATCGAAAAAATGGACATCAGCTTCAAGCTTCCAAAATCCCTTCTGGGGACTTTACGTATCAGTCCCAGCACGGTAAACACCCCTGTAATAAGAAACAGACACTGGACCGCCGTAAAAATCCTCTTTACCTCCGCAAAGTGAATTTCGCCTGACTTGGACATGGGAAAGGACGGCAGCTCCAGCTTGTCAATTCCCTTATACGCCAGATTGTAGTCAATCAGGGCGTCGTAGTTTTCCCGGATCTCCCCCCGGCTCATCCCCGTCTCTTCCTCCAGCTTCAGATAGCCTATATCAAAATAGTAGATCGTCCGCAGATGCAGTACCAGCACCACTGACGCACAGATCAGAAACAAGGCGCCTATAAGTGCCAGAAACAAATTGCTGAAACTGATCATCCCAGGGGGCCTCGCTGGCCTTTCATCTCTTTTCCTCATCCGTCCGCCTCCTTAACGTCTCTGAGATGTGATCCTAGCAGATTAAACGATTATAATTCCTAAGATATCCATTATAGCCAAGATTTTTCTTTCACACAACCTAAAAAAAATGTTTTTTACCAGTTTGGAAGAAGAAAATTTTTTCATAATCGCGAAAACAGCCGGGAACCTTTCGGTTCCCGGCCATTTAAATCTGTTCTTTAATTATTCATTTCCATAGAGAGTGATCAGCTTGTTCAGATATGCATATCTTTCTTTCGCATACTCTTCTGACTGTGAGAAGAGCTTCTCTGCTCTCTCAGGATTTGCACGCTTCAGTGAATTGTAACGTACCTCTCCATCCAGGAATGCCTTGTAATCCTCTGTCGGAGCCTTGGAATCCAGGCTGAATGCCGGTTTTCCTTCTGCCTTAAGGGCAGGATTGTACCGGAAGCAATGCCAGTATCCTGACTTAACAGCAAGTTCTTCCTCTGTCTGAGCCTTGCTCATGCCCTTCTTGATACCATGGTTGATACAGGGTGCGTAAGCAATGATCAGTGACGGTCCCGGATAAGCTTCTGCCTCGGCAATAGCCTTCACGGTCTGGTTGAAGTCAGCGCCCATAGCGATCTGTGCAACGTATACATAGCCGTAGCTCATTGCGATAGAAGCCAGATCTTTCTTCTTAACATCTTTTCCGCCTGCAGCGAACTGAGCAACTGCGCCTACCGGCGTAGCCTTGGAGGACTGTCCGCCTGTATTGGAATATACCTCGGTATCGAATACCATCACATTGATATCCTGGCCGCTTGCCAGTACATGGTCAACACCGCCGAATCCGATGTCGTATGCCCAGCCGTCGCCGCCGAATACCCACTGAGATTTCTTAGCCAGGAAGTCTTTTCCTTCCAGGACTTCCTTGCACTCGTCACATCCGCATGCTGTACATGCAGCTACCAGCTTGTCCGTAGCCGCACCGTTGGTTGCGCCTACGCTGAAGGTATCCAGCCACTCTTTAGCAGCAGCCTTAACGTCCTCTGAGCAGCAGTCGCAGTCTAACAGAGCTTCTACCTTAGCTTTCAGCCCGTTTCTCATAGCGTTCTGAGCAAGGAGCATACCATAACCAAACTCTGCGTTATCCTCGAACAGAGAGTTTGACCATGCCGGTCCCTTACCTTCCGGAGTTACCGTGTAAGGTGTGGACGGTGAAGAGTTGCCCCAGATAGAGGAACATCCGGTTGCATTGGCAATATACATTCTGTCGCCGAAAAGCTGAGTGATCAGCTTCGCATACGGTGTCTCGCCGCAGCCTGCACATGCGCCTGAGAACTCAAGGAGCGGCTGCTTGAACTGAGAACCTTTTACAGTATTCTCTTTGAACTTCTCTACTACGTCTGCCTTTACAGGAAGCTCTGCCGCATAATCGAAATACTTCTGAGTATCCACGTTTGCTTCCATGTTCTCCATAGCCAGCGCCTTCGCACCCTTCTTGCCCGGGCATACGTTCGCACAGGAACCGCATCCTGTACAGTCAAGAGCTGAAATAACCATAGCGAACTTGTAGTTTGCCATACCGGTCATAGGAAGTGTCTTCATTCCTTCCGGCGCTGCGGCTGCCTCTTCCTCAGTCAGAGCCACGGGACGGATAACTGCGTGGGGGCATACGTAGGAACATCTGTTACACTGAATACAATTCTCCGGCTGCCATACAGGAATATCTACAGCGATACCTCTCTTCTCATAAGCGGAAGATCCAGAGGGAGTCGTACCGTCTACATAATCCTTGAAAGCAGATACAGGCAGGTTGTTTCCTTCCTGAGCGTTTACAGCTTTCTGGATGTTGTTTACGAAATCTACAACGTCCTGTCTCTTTCCGGTAGCTGCCGTTCCTGTCAGATCCTCATCCTGAGCGTCTTTCCAGTTCTCGGGAACCTGAATCTCTTTCACCTGCTTAGCGCCGGCGTCAATAGCGTCATAGTTCATCTGAACGATGGCATCGCCCTTGCGTCCGTATGTAGCCTTTGCGGCAGCCTTCATCAGATCAATAGCCTGCTCTTCCGGAATGATGTTTGCCAGTTTGAAGAACGCAGACTGAAGGACTGTGTTGATACGTCCGCCAAGACCGATCTCTTTACCGATCTTGATACCGTCGATCACATAGAACTTAATGTTGTGCTCTGCCATGAATCTCTTCACCTGGCCGGGAAGATGCTTCTCAAGTCCTTCCATATCCCAGGGGCAGTTCAGCAGGAATGTACCGCCGTCTACCAGCTCCTGAACCATGTTGTACTTACGTACATAGGAAGGATTATGGCATGCTACAAAGTTAGCTTTATGAATCAGATATGTAGACTTAATCGGCAGTTTACCGAAACGAAGGTGGGACATAGTCACACCGCCGGACTTCTTGGAGTCATAGTCAAAGTATGCCTGAGCATACATATCTGTGTTGTCACCGATAATCTTAATGGAGTTCTTGTTCGCACCTACTGTACCGTCAGCGCCAAGGCCCCAGAACTTACAGTTGATAGTTCCTTCCGGTGTGGTAACCAGAGGCTCGCCCAGCTCCAGTGAAAGGTTCGTAACATCATCCACGATACCGATGGTGAATTTCTGCTTGTCTGTGTTGTTGTATACCGCAACGATCTGTGCCGGTGTGGTATCCTTGGATCCAAGTCCGTAACGGCCTGTAAATACGGGTACGTCGTTGAACTTCGTTCCCTTAAGGGCAGCTACTACGTCCAGATACAGGGGCTCGCCCAGAGCGCCCGGCTCTTTCGTTCTGTCAAGAACCGTAATCTGCTTTACAGTCTCGGGGATTGCCGCAAGAAGGGCTTCCACGCAGAAGGGACGGTACAGACGTACTTTGACAACGCCAACCTTCTCGCCGGCTGCCATCAGGTAGTCAATGGTCTCCTCAATGGTATCGCATACGGAACCCATAGCGATGATGATCTTCTCAGCATCTGCTGCTCCGTAGTAGTTAAACAGCTTATAATCCGTACCAATCTTTGCGTTAACCTTGTCCATATATTCCTGAACAATAGCCGGAAGCGCATCGTAATACGGGTTGCATGCCTCTCTTGCCTGGAAGAAGATATCCGGGTTCTGT
>HHCFC01400__coassemble_1203_pt1 | contig 53665 bp, 47 predicted proteins | sample HHCFC01400__metabat2_high_PE_014 | metagenome-assembled genome bin HHCFC01400
GCACTTATAATAAAAAAGGAAAGCAATTTTGCGGTCATGCTCATTTAGTGACGCAGGAAACCCTTGTGGACGCACTGATTAAATACCTTACACTTTGCCGGGACAGTTTGGCAGACATGATTCAAAACTTTGATTTGTCAAAACTGAAAGCCGATACGTTCTCTGCTGATGATAGCCAGCAACGACTTGAAATTGAGCTGGAAAAGCTCAAAAAAGAATTGAAAACACTGGTTACTCAAAAGATAAAGGAAATTACCGCCAACCCGGATATGAATCAAATTATCAACGAGACCTACGCTTCCTTGCAGGCAGACAAAATGGAATGTATTTCAGCCATCGAAAAGACTTTGCAGGATTTGACAAAAGAACCGCATATCCCGGCGGCGACCATCAAGCCCAATCTTCAAACGGCTCTCGATATTCTAAATGAGGTATTGGAGCAAAAAGCTCTGACACGGACGGATATTGAGGTGCTTGTGGAAAAAATCATTGTCGATAAAGACGGAAATGTGGATATTTACTTAAAACATGGTCTTGGCAGTCTGGCGGCCTACGATTTCAAGGCCGATAAAGAAAACCTGAAACTGACCATGCTGATCGAGGCAATCCGGCTTCTGGAAAAGGACGAAACAGGTTTTACCTCTGTGAAATTCCTTTCCGATAGCCTGAAAGCCATGGGCTATCCCATGCACAAGAAAAAATTCGTTACTTACATGGAGCACCTATTGGAGCTGGGGCTTGTCGAAAAGACCGGAATTTATCATTATCCTTACAGAATTGTCGCTTCTCGACAAAAACTGCGTGATGTGGAAAAAATATTCATCATGGTAGGGCAGACAGGCGGAATGCCTGAGATGGTTTTTGAGTATATTCTCATGGAAAACGGAATCGACCCCTCAGAGGTCAACATAGACCAGAGCATTGATTTCGGCTCCACCGCCGCCGCATTCTCCGGCGGGCAGGGCGAGTTTACGATCGAATTTGAGCCGGGCGCGACGACGCTGGAGCAGGAGGGCGTCGGGTATGTAGTAGCCTCCCTGGGAACGGACTCCGGCTATGTTCCGTACACAGCCTACTGTGCAAAGGAAGGATTTATTGCGGAAAATCCAGAGCTGATTCAGGGCTTTACCAACGCCCTCCAAAAAGGCATGGACTACGTAAACAGCCACACGCCGGAGGAAATCGCCTCCGTCATTGCTCCCCAGTTCCCGGAGACAGATGTAGAAACGATTACCACCATCGTGACCAGATATTACGAGCAGGATACCTGGAAGGAAAATCTGATCTTTGAGGAAGAAAGCTTTGAGCTGCTTCAGGATATTCTTGAGAGCGCCCAGGAGCTGGAAGAACGTGTCCCCTACGAAGCGCTTGTGACAACGGAATTTGCCGAAAAAGCAGCTAAAGGAAATTAAAGGACAAAGAAAAAGCCGGACCGGAGCAGGCATCAGCGCAGGTGCCTTCCCCGGTCCTCTCATTCCATCTTATTCCTGTGTTCTTTCCACTTTCAGCGCATACTCATGGTTTAATAGCAGAGGGCGCAGATAGCCGCAGATATCACTCATGGGAAGGATCTCTTCCCTGAGACGGATTCCCAGCTCCTCCCTCATATATTCCCGACGTGCCTGGAATCTTTTCCATGTGTCGGGATATTTCTCCTTCATGGTTAGGCGCAATCTCTCGTCTGCGATGGCGATTCCATCCTCCGCTCCCACCCCGCAGTAACCGGGTACGGAAGGTATTAGATCCATCTGAAGGAGCATGCCGCTTTCCAGCACAGCCTGGGAACCATGGTACATGGGCGAGGAAGACCACTCTTCCTGATCTGTATAGTGACCTGGGTTCAAAGTCCAGTGATACGTTTCCTTAGGGAAAATTTTCTCCATGGTGTCATAGACGTCGCTGCAGGATACGCCGATTCCCACCTTCTCATACCAGGCTGCAGCCGCTTTAAAGTATGGGGCAGCTACTTTTTCTATGTAATCCTTCTGCCCTTGAGGCAAATCCTCCTCTGTCCGGGCCACTATGGCCGCCCGGGAAGATGAGCCGCCCCTAAGTCCAAGGGTCATAGAGAATTTATCTCCCAGGGATATCTTTTTGTTCCTGGGAAAAACAACTCCATTTGTGAACCGCTCCCCGGCTGCCGTTATGGTGGTTACCGTAATCGGCTGGCCAAAAGCAGCCAGCAGATGGGCGATTTCCATTTCTGTCCTGCCGGGAGTCACCGCATCCAAGGCTTCCCGAACTCTGGAGGAAGCCAGCCCGGCGGCAAATTCATAATGGGCAATCTCGTTTGCGTTCATAATATGGCGTACTCCCTGCACAGGATCCAGGAAAATCCCGCTGGCGTTTACAAGAACGCCGCCGGGAACCGCCTCACGGATCGCTTCTATAATAAAGGACGGAATATCAAAGATTTTCTGATTGTCCTGGGTGGAGCTGGTAAAATATTTCCATCCGCAGCAGCCAATCTTCATCCCCTTTTTCAGTCCGGCATCCTCCATAAAAGACCGCATAGGTTTGTCAGGAACCATAGGCTGGCAGGGAAGTGAAAAATAGGGGCAGTGAATCAGCTCTGCTTTTACAAAGCTGTACCGGCACATCTTCAGATTCTCATTTCCCAGCATCAGGTATGCTTTTTCATCTCTGTGCAGGATCAGAAGGGCTTCCTCAAACCTGGGCTCAAAGCCTGTAAGGTAGGCGAAGTTTGCGCCGTGCTCCCGGTCCGCATAAATCACCAGTGCATCCAGATTCTGTTCCCGTACCTTTTCCATAACCTTCCTAAAATGTTCTCCCATGGTTTCCGCTGTCAGATCCACAGGGAAATAATCCTCCTGCTTTTGGGGAGGATTTACCTTGCTGTATATAATATTCAAAATCACTTTCTCCTTATACTTGCTGTCTTCTTGAAAACAGGGCGCCATGGGTCTGCATTCAGACTATGGCGCCCTGCTTTGAAACTTCCGTGTATTTGTTTTACAAGAATGCTAACAGATCTTGATCACCGATTTCACGATGTCAGCCTTATTCTTCACACTCTGATTCATGCCTTCCTCAATCTCATCTAAAGTAAATACATTGGTCACGATTCCCTTCAGATTCACCTTGCCGGAAGCCACTGCCTCAATGGCTACCGGGTAAATATGACGGTAGCGGAATACAGTCTTAAAGGTAATTTCTTTGTCCAGGGCCAGGCTCATGGGAAGCGTTTCTTCTCCTGAGGCAGAATATCCTACCAGAACAATGGTGCCGCCTCTCTGTACGAACTGAACTGCCTGGCGGGTGGTGATCTCTGTACCCGCTGTCTCAATGACAAGATCCGGGCCAAGTCCGTCTGTAAGCTTCAGCACTTCCGCCACTGTATCCTGTTCTTTCCCATTGATTACGTGAGTTGCTCCCAGCTCCAGGGCCTTGTCCAGACGCTTCTGCATAATATCTACCACGATCACCTTTGTAACGCCCATGGCTTTCAGGGCCATCATGGATACCAGACCGATACAGCCGGCGCCAGTCACAACCGCTGTCTGTCCCATATGGGCGTCGCCCTGACGGGCCGCATGGAATCCTACGGACAGAGGCTCAATCAGAGCAGCCTCCATAGTATCCATGTTGTCTGGAATCTTAAAGCAAAGGCCTGCTTCGTGGGCCACGTACTCCTGGAACACGCCGTCTATAGGCGGTGTGGCGAAGAAAATTACATCAGGGCAAAGATTATATCTTCCGGTCTTGCAGAAAATGCACTTTCCACAGGTCTTGCCTGGCTCCAGAGCCACTCTGTCTCCCACTTTAAGATTCTTTACGTCTTTTCCTACCTCTACCACAGTGCCGCCCGCTTCATGGCCCAGCACGAAGGGAGGATGTACAATATTCGCTCCAATCCCGCCTGCCTCATAGTAATGAAGATCAGAACCGCACACGCCCACATACTCCACCTTCACCAAGACCTCATCGTCTTTAGGCTGCGGTATATCCCGCTGTGTCAATTCCATTTTCATGACATCTGTCATGACCGCTACTTTCATCTTTCCTTCCATTTTGCATCCCTCCTGTTCCATATTTATGTAAATTCTTTATGCTGCCTTCTTAGCCTGGGTAAGACGCATCTGCTGGATGCAGTCAGAACCAACTGCCAGCAGCAGGATGATACCCTTAATGATCATCTGCGTGTAGGAGCTGATATTCATCAAAACCATACCATTGCTGAGGATACCAATAATCAGAACGCCTGCCACCACATTTGACATCTTTCCAGAACCGCCGTTTACGCTGACACCGCCCAGAACTACACAGGTGATCACATCGAACTCATATCCTTCGCCGGCGTTTGGCTGTCCTGTGTTTGCCCTGGCCAGCATGACAAGTCCTGCGATACCAGCAAAAAAGCCTGACAGTGCGTACACAAGATATTTGATTCTCTTTACACGGATACCGGAAAGCTCCGCAGCCTCCTCGTTTCCGCCCAGTGCGTAAAAATAACGGCCAAAATACGTTTTATCCAGGATAAACGCTCCAACGGCAAAGCAGATCACCATAAGGATAATGGGGAAGGGAATGGGTCCTACATATCCCTGTCCCAAAAAGAGGAAGGAATCCGGAAATCTTGAAATCGGAACGCCGCCGCAGATAATGTATGCAAGTCCTGCAAAAATGGTCTGGGAAGCAAAGGTAACGATCAGCGCCGGCATACGGATCTCCGCTATGATGATACCATTGAGCAGGCCGATCAGCGTGCTGACGATCAAGGCTGCAATTATAGCAAGCACGGGGTTCATACCCATATTTACCATTATATAAGCTGCTACGATATTTACAAGAGAAATAATTGAACCGGTAGCCAGGTCAATGCCGCCCAGCAGGATTACGTAAGTCATACCGATAGACGCAATACCGTAAATCGCCACCTGACGTCCAATATTCAGCAGGTTCCGTGCTGTGAAGAAATTATTGCTCACAACAGAGAAAAAGATAATCATGAGTATAAGGAATACCCATATGGCTCTGCTTTTTAATACATCCATTATTTTTTTCATACCATTAATCCTCACTTTCCTTAGAAGCCATCTTCATAATTCGTTCCTGATCAAATTCTTCCCTATTCAGTTCGCCGGTCATATGTCCTTCCGCCAGTACGATAATACGGTCAGACATACCCATAAGCTCCTGCATCTCGGAGGAAATCATCATTACGGATTTCCCGCCTTCTACTAATGTATTGATTAATGTATAAATCTCCTGTTTTGCTCCGACATCAATACCTCTGGTGGGTTCATCAAAGATCAGCAATTCCGAATCCGCGGCAAGCCATTTAGCCAGAATTACCTTCTGCTGATTCCCGCCGCTTAAGTTTTTCACAAGCTGCTCAATGGTAGGCGTCTTGATTGAGATCTCTTCTCTGTAGCGCTGTGCGTTATCCTTTTCTTTTTTATTATCAATTACCGTCATTTTAGCATCCTTATGATAAACCGGCATATTGATATTTTCCCGGATGGTCAGCCCTAAGAGAGCGCCCTTAGCCTTTCTGTCCTCCGGCACAAGGCCGATTCCGATGGCAATGGCCTCATGGGCGGATCTGGGATTGATCTCTTTTCCCTTGAAAAAGAACTGGCCCTTCGTCTTTTGCTCCACGCCGAACATCAGCTCCGCAAACTCTGTACGTCCTGCCCCAACCAGGCCGCCAAAGCCAACCACTTCACCTTTATGTATTTTGAAAGAAATATCCTTATCTCCGTTTCCGCTGACATTTTTCGCCTCAAAGATCACTTCGTCTTTAATGCATTTGGGATTTCTTGCCGGATAAATCTCTGTAAGCTGACGGCCTACCATATATTTTACAAGCTCATCCTGATTCGTTTCGTCTTTATTTAAAGTTGTCACGTACTGTCCGTCACGAAGGATGGTGATTCTGTCGCACAGCCTGAAAATCTCTTCCAAGCGGTGCGAAATATAAATAATGGAAATACCTTTGCTCTTTAAGAGATCCACCACCTCAAACATACTCTCCACTTCCGCATTGGTAAGGGGGGCGGAAGGCTCGTCCATGATCAAAAGCTGGGCATCCTGAGAGATGGCCTTTGCGATCTCCACCATCTGCTGGTAACCTACGGTCAATGTTTTTACCAGGGCTTTGGGATTTATATCAATATGAAGAGAATCGAGAATTTTCTTGGATTCTCTCTCCATGGCTTTCTGATCCACGATAATTCCTTTGCGGATGGCCCGGCCCAGGAAAATATTCTCGGCAACAGAAAGATCTCCAACCAGGTTGAACTCCTGGTAAATTACGCCGATCCCGTTGGCTTCAGACACCTTCGGCGTCATTTTGGAAAAGCTCTTTCCGTTTACGACAATCTCACCCTTTGATGGCTCAATGGCGCCGCTGCAGGTTTTAATCAAAGTGGATTTTCCCGCACCGTTCTCTCCCATTCGGACGCTCAGCGATACATCATTCAGCGCTGTAACACCTGGATAATATTTTGAAATATGTTTTAATTCCAAAATATTGTCTTCTGAATTATTCCCCATGCTGCATACCTCCAATTTGATACCTCTGTTCTTTAAAAATGCGTATCAGGCTTTTCTCCTGATACGCATTGCCATCACCTAACTTCTTTTAACTTTTCAAAAGATTTATTTCATCTCTTCCAGGTTGTCGATGGTAACCGGAATCAGCTCTCTGTAAACGTTCTGATCCATTTCCTCACCGCCTACATAAGCCATAGCCAGGTCATATACCTCATCGCCGCAGGCTACTGCGTTACCTGTGATTGCTACTACCATACGGTTGAACTCGCCGTTCTCCATGGATGCAACGGTCTCGTCTGTCAGGTCTGTGGAGAAGATACCTACGTCTTCCGGAACCTCATCGCCGTAGAATCCCTTCAGAGCTTCGTTTGCGCCAGCAGCTCCGCCGCCGCCGATGCAGCATACAACTTTTACATCAGGATGTGCCTGGAGGATCGTCTCCATAGCGTCCAGACCTTCTGTGGTGTCAATCGCAGGCTGGTTGGCAACTACTTCCGCATTGGGAGCAACCTCTGCAAGGGCATCCAGGATACCGTTTTCTCTTTCAAGAAGGATCGGTGTCTGAGGATATCCGAGAACGGCTACTTCACAGCCCTCATCGCCAAAGGTTTCGTTGATCCAGTTTGCAGCCTGTGTTCCGATTTCAACCCCCAGATCATAGTTCTCAATTACCCAGTTAAAGCTGGAATTTTCCATTTCCTCATCCCAACATACAACTGCGATGCCCTCTTTCAGAGCGTTTCCGCAAACTTCCTCAATGGCTTCCGGATCTACCGGCTGAACAATGATAACATCCATGCCAGATGTGATGAAGTTCTCGATCTGGTCGATCTGAGTATTTGCGTTCTCCTGGCAGTCAACGGTGGTAACTTTATTGCCGTCTGCCTCGCCTCTTGCCTCGATCTCTGCCGCCTGCTGTGCCCAGATCTGATTGCTCAGAGTCTGCACTGCAAATCCGATCTGCAGTCCTGTGGTTGCGCTTTCTTCCTCTGCCATTGCAGTTACGCTCATCGCCCCTGCAACCATTGCCGCTGTCATCAGAGTAGCAACTAATTTTTTGTTCATGTTTGATTCCTCCTTGAATTTTTTTTACTTTCCCTTCACCGCCCATTCCGCAGCAGTGCGGGCATGCCTGATCAGGCATATATTTTCACAGCACCCCGCTGTTGAAAATCTTCATTACTCTTCTTTCCCATTGGGAAGGATGATATATTTCCCTTTTGCCCTAAGCTGGGGACTTGAGAGGATTTCGCTGAGTTTCTCCAGCGGTTCCAGCCCTGCCAGCATGGTGGTCACATCAATTCTGTGAGCATTGATCAGTTCTACCGCTCTCCCCATATCATAGGGGCTGCAGTAAGAACCCTTTACGGTAAGTTCCTTCTGGAACAGTTTGTAGGTGGGAAGCTCCATGGAGGCGGTCACCGCCGTCACGGCGAACAGCACCACGGTACCATGCTTATCCACCACGTCCATAGCCTGTTCAGAAGTATCTTTCCTGCCGCAGGTTTCGATTACACAGTGGACATGTCCGATGCCATTTTCCCTTAAAGTACCAATGACATCCTGATGAACGGGATCAATGGTCAGGCTGGCGCCCATCTTCTCGGCCATCTTTCTTTTCTCTTCCACCGGCTCCACCAGCACCACATTGCTGGCTCCCTTCAGCTTCGCCAACTGCATCAGCAGAAGTCCGATAGCTCCGCCGCCGTAAACCACTACATTGTCGCCTACCTTGATCTCGCTTCTGTCCGCTCCATTGATGCAGCAGGCCAGAGGCTCTGCCATGGCGCCCTCTACGAAGGTCACGTCATCCTTTAATTTATGGAGCAGTCTCGCCTTCACCTTACAGTACTGGGAAAAACCTCCGTCTACATTGGTGCCGATGGCTTTCATGTTGTCGCAGTGACTCATGAGGCCATTCAGGCAGTAATAGCATTCATTGCAGTTGTCAGCGGGATCCGCACAGACATGATCTCCTACCTTCCATCCCTGAACCTTCTCCCCCACTTCCGCAATAATTCCAGCGAATTCATGTCCCTGGATCAGTGGTGGAACCGTGGTGGTGGAACCCTGATCCCCTTCAAAAATATGTACATCTGATCCACAGACCCCGCAGGCCATAACTTTAATCAGTACCTCCTCCGGTCCAACGGAAGGAATCTCTCTCTCTTCAACTCTGATGTCACATTTGCCGTGGAACACGGCACTCTTCATGGTAGCCAAAATTATGTCCTCCTGATGCTTTTCTGAGTATTTTTTAAAATTATGTCTAAATGTGTTTTTAAATATGTTTTAATATGTATCTATAGAATACTCGCTTTAGACAGATTTGTCAACTGTATTTTTATTACGCAAAGGATTTTATTGATTTCCTACAAATTTTCTATTTTTATTTTGTGCAGATTCACCACAGCTCCCCCGCCTTATGGTTTTTATTTTTCCTGGAGAGGCGGGATCGCCACCTCACTCAGGGTATGAATGGGATATTGCGCTTTTCCGGTAACGATCTCTGCTGTTATTTTCAAAATATATAGTCTCCGCTCCATTTCCGGCGTTATTTTCCGTATGGGCGGGCGCCCCGTATGAGTACACAGCAAGCTGAATCCATACTTATATTCCTCTTCCTGTTCCTTGGGATCCAGAATCTCCCCCACGCCATAGGCCGTAACGCTGCGGTAATCATGAGTCTCCTTGCGGAAGCTCTTTTTCCCTACTCGATCCAGAAATACGGGAACGTTTACGCAGACATGGGGATCTTTCTTTAAAAGCTCCAGCCGATGTCCTTCCTTGGCCATATGAAAATAAAAAGTCAGCTTATCTTCCCATACATACCCGTAATTCATGGGTACTATATATGGGAAAGGCTCGTCATGGAAACCGACACAGCATACGGACGTCAAATCCAGGATCCCCTTCAGCAGTTCCTTTTCCGATACCCTTACTTCTTCTCGGTGCATTACAAGTTTACTGTGGTCTGTCATACCTTCTCCCTCTCTTATTTTAAATTCCCGCTATAAACTGTTCAACAAACCGTCCGGCTGCGCCAATAGCCGCCGCCATCCTTTTCTGTCTGGGGGCAAAGAGCATGGAATGCCCGGCGATATAACTGTCATAGCTTATCACTCTTCTCTCAAGTTCAGGGATATATTCTCCTATGTATTCACCCAGATAACCGCCCAGCACAATGGGAATATCATAAATATTTAAAAGATTATGGCAAGCCAGCGACAAATCGTCCAAATATGTCTCCCACACCTCCAGGCAGGCCGCATCTTTCTCTCTCACTTTTACAAAAAACTGCTCCAGGTTTCCCCCGGTAAGATTTGACAGCAGCATCGTGTTGCAGTATTCATTCAGACAACCCTTACGGCCGCAGTAGCATTTTTTCCCCCCTGGATGAAGCGTCATATGTCCAAATTCTCCAGCCCGCATCAGGCGCCCATATTGGATTTTCCCCTCCTGATCCACGTAAGCTCCGCCTACGGAATTGCTCAGGAAAAAATAGACAAAGCTCTTTCTGTCATGATAGCTGCACTCGGCATGCGCGGCGCTGTTGGCATCGTTTATCATCATGAAGGGCAGAGTCGTCTTCTCCCGCAGTTTCTGGAAAAAGCGCTGGCTGATTTTCATAGATTCATGGATCGCCAGGATAACGCTGCCGTCCTCCCCCACAATGGCGGGAATGGAAAAGCCAATGCCCAGAATATCCTCCGCCGGAATATTCAGGCTCTGCATGGCGGCTGCCATCGTCTTTCCCAGCCATTCTAGAGAAGCTTCCGACTCATCCAGCACTTCCTTATAGCGGTGCTGGTACAGCACCTGCAGCGCCATGTTCACCACCACTATATTCACGTGATTGGTCGTGATATCCACCCCCATAGCGACTTTTGCATTCTTTCTGCACCGATAGCTCATAGGTCTTCTTCCTCCCACGGAGGGCAGAACCCCTGCCTGTTCTACCAGACCGATACTTTCAAGATATTCTACCCCCTGGGTAACCGTGGGAAGACTCAGCCCAAGACTGATCGCCACCTCATTTTTTGAAAACTCATTCAACTTTAATATATGCCGGAAAATATTGTTTCTGTTTATCCGCCTCACTTCCATATTGCTGATTGCCATATCACCTACTCCTTTTTGTCCATTTTATTTTTTCCGCCTGCTCACATAAACCTCCATAAACAGTTCTTGCTGCCATCCAGCCAGTATCCGGAACTGTCTGTTCTCTTTTGTACTAGGTAGTCGTATCTTTTTAAATCTATTTTTAAAATTAATTTCATTATAATATTACCAGAGGTTTTTTTTCAAGAGAAATTTTAATTTTATATAAAAAAGGAGCTCTCACTCTATAGGAACGAAATTTCCTATAGAGTAAACTTACATGCCTGCTGGCGCAGGCACCACTACGCATAAAAGCCACGGATTGCTCCGCACTGCGTGCTCCCGCAATCCTACCCGTATTCGCAATCCGCACTACCGTGCTCCTTGCTCATACGGGTTAGCGTCTCAAATGTTCATGCAGCCTTGCGTGCCAGCACGCAGTCTGCCTGTCCATTGAGACTGGGCTTTCAGATTAAACTTAGAGCCAGGCTTAAAAGCCTGGCTCTAGTTTTATCTGTTTTCTTTAATATCCTGACACGCTGGTAGCGTACAAGTCCCCGTTGGGAAGGGTATTGTTATAATCTATATTGGCGCTGATATAAAGGCCGTCATACAATCCGTCCGTGGTGCTGATCGCAGCGTCGGAGGTGTTGATGGAATATGTGTTTCCATCATCCCCGGCAATCACAATGGCATTGGCCGATGCACTGGTAACCGTACCGCTGATGACGCCGGTATTGGTGCTGGCCTCTGTACCAGTTCCAGTGCTGCCGCCTGTACTTCCTCCTGTGTTTTCCGTACCGGTTCCAGTGTTTTCTCCTCCGCTGGGTGCCTCAGTCTCAGAAGGGGTCTGGGTGCCCGTTCCCGGATCGGAGGTACTCACATAAGATTTGGAGATATACGTCCTCTGGCCGTTCACCACGGCAACATACCAGTTGTCCGTCTCCCCCACTACGGTAAGGGCGGTTCCGCTGCCCACACTGTTTATCACAGAGCTGTCTGTACCCGGTGCGGAACGGAGATTTACGTCTGTGGTAGTGTAATACGTATAGCTGGTTCCATAGTCCACAAAGCTGTTGTACTCTGCATTCTGCATCGTGGCATCTGAAACCGACTCTGGCTGCTGTGCCTCTGTCTGGGTTGGGGTCGGCTGGGTATTTACAAGATATGCCTTGGAAATATAGCCTACATTTCCATTCACATTTACCCTGAACCACTGTGAGGTCTCTCCAGTCACAGTAACAGAATCTCCCGTTACCAGGGAACCTAAAATTCCTGCGTCCGTTCCAGGCTCTAAGCGAATGTTTACCTCTGTCGAAGCATAAAGAGTGGTGCTGGTGCCATACTCGCTGAGAGACTGAAGCTCCGCCGCAGCGCTGCTGTTGCTCTCTGACTGAGTCTGTGTCTGTGTCTGCGTCTCTGACTGATTCGTAGAAACCGTCCCGGTTCCCGGAACAGCCGTGAAAGCCGCATTATTTAGAACCGTAAAGCTCTCCACTGCCTTCTGCACAGCCGCAAGAAGCACTTCATTGTCATCTGTCACCGTACCTGTGATTACATACGCCTCATTCTGGGCTACGATTCCATACGTAACGGCATACGCCCACATATTCGTGGAATTGTATTTCACCACATACTCATATGTATTCAGGGAAGCGGAGCTTAAATGCTCAAAATCCGCAATCTCATAAGCGTCTTCGTCTGAATACTGGCCCTTCAGGCTTTCGTTCAGCTCTTCTTTGGATTTTGCCAGGGAAAGACTGTTCACGGCAGCCTGATCCGCCGCATGAACAATATTGATCATGGCTTCTGAGCCGGAAGAAAACACCCGCATCTCGTCTGCATCCTGCGTCACCTTCCAGGTGCTGTCAGGCAGAGTAATCCGTATGCTTTTATCCTGGGAAGTATACCCGATCTCCGTCTCCAGCTCCGTCTGTGTTTCGCTTTCCGTCTCTGTCTGGGTTTCACTCTCTGTCTCTGTCTCGGATTCGCTCTCTGTCTCCAGAGGCTGCTTGCGCAGCGCACACCCTCCCGCCAGACTTCCTATGGCAAGTGACAGTCCAAGAGCCAATAAGATCTTTTTCCATCTTCTGTTCAACATGTCACACCCTCCATTCAATCTTACTCCCTTTTATTCCCGCAAACAGCAGTGTGCATTTCTATGGATCTAAGCTGCTGCAGCATGGTTTTTATTCTGGAATACACATTTCTGTCTCATACCGCCCCGAAGCGGATTCGTGGGTCTTCGTATTTTTGTTCCCCCTTCTGGTCCAAAACACAAAAAACTGGTATTGAGACAATACCATTATTGCATATCATACCACGCATGGGCGGGTTATGCAAGTCACATACTGATAATTTAACTTTCCCGCAGGATTCTTAATATTTTTGTAAAAGGTTTCACTGAAACCTCTGCCTGATTTCCTGCTCCGCCCCTTTCAGGCGGCGGTCTAATTCCTCAGCAGGAACTGTGAACTCAAAACCTTCCGAATCTTCCCTTTCTTTAGGAAAGTCCTCCCGGCAATCCTCTCCCAGGATCAGCCGGAACTGGGCATATTCATCTAACAGCCCCTGTCCGTGGAAAACTTCAAAAGCCCCGGCGTCACTTCCCAGAGCCACCAAAGCCCCCAGTTCAAAGGCCCTTCGTATTCTGCTGCTCTGAAGTTCTTTCAGCCTCAGAAGCACTGGATCCTTAAATCTTCCGCATCCGATGAGATTTGTAATGGTCACAAGAGTAGGCACCCACACCGTACGGCTTTCCGCCAGAGCCTGCAGGCAGTCCTCATCCATAAAATTCCCGTGCTCCACAGAATCCACTCCCGCCTCAATAGCATGCAGGATGGGTCTGGCTCCGTTTACATGGGCCATCACCGCAAATCCCTCTTCATGGGCGATATGGATCATCTCACGGATCTCATCTCTTGCCAGGGGTTCCTGGTTGACGCCTCCAGCCCCGGCAAAATCCATGATTCCTGAAAACATCACTTTGATAAAGTCTCCGCCCTCCTGCCGGACTCTTCTCACCAGGGCAGCATACTCCTTCATGGTATCAAAACCCAGCCCTACAATCCCTCCGTAATGACCATTCTTGTGTATGGCAAACAGAGGAGTTCTGTAGTCCATTCCAAATCCCTGCGCCAAAGCCGCCGCCCTGGCTGAGACTCCCAGAGCATCGCCTCCGTCCCGAATGAAAGTTATCCCTTTCTGGGCATAGCATCGAAATTTTTCCAGTATCAAATCATCTCTTACCCCATTTTTGTGCAGGGAAACTGCATGACTGTAATTTACTCCGTCCATAATCATATGGGCGTGACATTCACCAAACATGTGCCTCTTCCTCCTCAGGTCCTATTATACCCCTGCGGTACTCTTTTGACAACCTGGCGAAACTGGCCTGGTTAAATCATTCAGATTTGGCTCTATTTATCATGTCACTCCTCTGGTAGACTAAATTCAGCCGATAGTTCATCTCAGATAGGGGGGGACACCCTCATCTGAGATGTATATAGAATATTTTATGCATAGAAAGGAGCTTTCGTTTATGAAAAGGATTTTAACTGTACAGGATATTTCCTGCGTTGGGCGCTGTTCCCTGACAGTGGCCCTCCCCATTTTATCTGTTATGGGCCTGGAGACAGCCATTCTTCCCACGGCCGTCCTGTCCACCCACACTCAGTTCACCGGCTTTACATTCCGCGATCTCACGGACGACCTTTCGGACATTGCCGCCCACTGGAAAAAAGAAAATCTGGATTTTGAAGCTGTCTACACTGGATATCTGGGATCTGCCCGTCAGATTTCCTTTGTGTCCTCTCTTTTTGAGGAATACGCCAAAGGAGGCTGTACCTCCATTGTAGATCCGGTTATGGGAGACAATGGAAAGCTTTATACAGGCTTTGATGAAAAATTTGCCTCTGAAATGGCTCTCCTGTGCCAAAAAGCAGATTACATTCTTCCCAACCGAACGGAAGCCGCCTATATGCTGAAGGAAGAATATAAAGCAGAGGGCTATACAGAAAAAGAAATCCAAGACGTCCTGCGCCGCCTCTGCGGACTGGGGGCGAAGACTGCCGTGCTCACAGGGGTCTCTCTTCACGAAAAGGAACTGGGCGTCATGGCTTATGACTCTGTCTCTGACACCTTTTACTCCTATTTTAACGAAAAAATTCCTGTAAGCTATCATGGCACTGGGGATTGTTTCGCAAGCTGCTTTACCGGCGCCATCCTTCGGGGGCAATCTCTTCAGGAAGCTATCAAGCTGTCTGCAGATTTTATCGTAGCCTGCTTGAAAGCCACCATGGCGGATCCAAACCGCCGGTTCTACGGCGTAAACTTTGAAGAAGCCCTGCCTCTCCTGCTTCCAAAGGCATAGCAAATCCCCAGAAGGCAGCAGCCTTCCTCCGCACCCGCGCGCATCCTTTTTATATCATAGGAAAGAGACGGAAGTCCAAAACCGGATGTTCCGTCTCTTTTTATAAATCCATCTTTATAAGTCTTTCAGAAATTCAATGGTATTTTTAAATCCGAAATTCAGCGGATAATAGTCCAAAAGTCCTTCTCTCAGTTCAACGATTAGCTGCCCCGACTCCATGTAGGTATATGCTTCATAGACGGAGAAAACTTCTCTGAAGGACAACTGGCTTAAATCCTTCTTGTATGCTTCCAGAAACTGGGGAATCTCCTGGGAAGGAATCACATGGAACTCCACCCCGTCTTCCATATAATATTCTTCTTCCGCACTTAAGGCTGATTCCGTCTCCGATTCCGCCGTTTCTCCTGCCTGCCTCCATCTGCCCTCCGCATACCACTGACAGGTCAGTTCCTGAATCTGCCCAGGCTCCACGGACAGCACCGGGCAGTATTTTTCACGGAAATCCTCATTCTGCCAAAGTTCTTCCATGCTCTCATAGTAAACAGAGCTGTCCACGTAATAAAAGCGGTACACGCTCTCTCCGTTCTTCAGCTGATACTTGAGGCTTACAGCTACTCTCTCCTCGTCACTGTTTCCATATCCCATATCTTTTTCCTTGGCATTTTCGGCTCCGCTCTGGGCAATCCTGTAAATGGGGGCTATCTCCTGCGTTTCCAGATAATCCAGTCTGTCCTTCATCTCCATCTCTCCGGAGGCGATCCAGTTTCCCGGTGAGATTTCGTAACTGTAATCTGTCCAGGGATCGCAGACAGCCATGGCTTCCACCTCATCCTCTGCCGGCAGATACGTATTATATCCCGTGGCATCATACCTCCCTCCCAGGAAAAGGCAGAGAGAAACCACCACGGTCAGGCAGATCTGCCCCTTATGCATGAGAGACTGACGGATATCCCAGCGGTAGATAAACTCCATAATGATGCAGATCAAAAATCCTGCCGCAGCCGCAAAAACCGCTCCCCATACTTCACTCATGAGGATAGAATACCCTGCAAGGCCAGCCAACAATGCTCCCGGCACTGCCAAAAGGATTTTTACCGCTCCTTCTGTTTTAGAAAAAGCAAGTGCACTTCCCGATGACTCCGCCTTCCTGATCCGGTATAAAAGCAGGGAAATCCCCGTAAGAATCACAATCAGTACCAGAAGCTGGCAGAGATCCTCAAAGGGCGGCCAGCAGCCCGTAAGCCCCTGTCTCAAGTCCTCTCCCCTTTTCACATTCATGCTCCCGCAGATCATCCAGGGAGAAGAGTATTCAATGGGGATGACGCCTCCCAGTTTTCCTAAACGGCCCACAAGATCCGTGGGGAAAAAAACATTCCGGTACCCCACTTCCGTAAGAGTCAGCCATGGGATGTAGAACCCAAAAACAAGCACCCCAAAAACAGAAGTGACGGCTTTGCCGGTAAGCATTACCGCCAGAAGGGTAGAGCTGTAGCTGACAAGGAAAAACAGGATGCCCTGCAGAGAAGAAACCACCGCCTCCAAAACCAGAGTTCCCGATACCGCCCCGTAAGGAATCCCTGCAGCCACCCCCAGAAGCTGACAGATTCCATAGGGGATGGCAAAGGTTAAAAATCCTGCCAGATATTTCACCGCAAAGAGGGTTTCTCTTCGCAGGGCAAGGCTGTGATAAAAATCAAGCTTCACCTGGGAATGAACATAGCTGAAAGCCACCAGAGCGCAGAGGATCCCTGCTCCCAGAATAAACACCGTATTCTCTATATGCCCAAATCCCATCTGGCCTGCCATGGTTTCTAGGGGCGTCTGCATTTCCTGCCAGGAGTTCTCTGTATTTCTTAATGTGAGAATCAGCAGCATCCGAAAGGGGATCAGGAAGAAGAACAAAAGAAACTGAAAGGCGCCTAGCCAGGTGAGTTTCTTTGTCTCATCCCATGTAAGCTTAGAAAACGAGATTCTTGATATCATATCCGGCCACCTCCGTTTCGCTGATAAATATTTCTTCCAGGGTCAGCGGAAGAACCTCGCAGAAGAGAGGATTCTTCTCCTGAACCTGGCGCAGGACTGCCTCCTTGCCCCCTCGGGCCACGATGGTAAGGAGCGATCCCCTCTTATCGTACTGCAGTACCTCCAGCTCCCTTAAGAGCTGCTCTTCTAATTCCATATCCGTAATCACACACTGAATCTTATGAATTCTCAGCTTCATCTCATCCAGATCCTTGGCAAAGAGAATACCTCCCTTGTGGAGAAGTCCCACGTGATCGCATATATCCTCTATCTCCCTGAGGCTGTGAGAAGCAATGATAGGGGTAAACTTCCGGCTGATAATCTCTGCCGCAAACAGGCTTTTTACTGCCTGGCGCATCACGGGATCCAATCCATCGAAGGTCTCGTCGCAGAGAAGATATTCCGTATTGGCGCAAATCCCCAAAAGAACGGAAACCTGCTTTTTCATTCCTTTTGAGAAGGTAGACAGCTTCCGCTTAGGATCCAGTTCAAATTTCTTTATCATTTCATCATAACGTTTCTCATCAAACCCCGGGTACGCGATCTTATAGTATTCTTTCATCCCTGCCGGTGTGGCATTTGGAAAAAACCAGGCTGTGTCGGGCAGGAAGCAGAGCTTGCCCTTTATCTGCGGATTCTCCCACACAGGCTGCTCATCTATCATTACACTTCCCTCTTCCGGCCGAAGCACACCGCTGATCACCCGCAGCAGCGTGCTTTTCCCGGCTCCGTTTGTCCCCACAAGGCCGAATATACTCCCCTCGCTGATTCTTGCATCCACGTGATCCAGAGCTAGAATCGAATCAAACCGCTTTACCACATTGTCAATCCGGATCATTTTTCACCTTCCCCTTCTTCATAATACTGCCGGACTTTAGAAATAAAGTCTTCACATAGAATATCCAGTTCTCTTCCTCTTTTTACCAGCTCTTTCAAAGAGCGGTATACGGTCTCCTGCCTTTTTCCCTTCAGCTCCTTGCTCTCGGAAACGAAATTTCCTTTTCCCCGGACAGGGTAAATAAACCCTTCCTGCTCCAGCGAAGCGTATGCCTTCTGGATAATCCTGGGATTAATAGCAAGCTCCATAGCAAGAGACCGCACGGAAGGCATCTGACTGCCTGCTTCCAGGATTCCACTGGCAATCATTGTCTGAAAGCTTTCCTGGACCTGCTCATAGAGAGGCTTCCGGTTTTGTAAATCAATCCCTATCATAAACCCTCCTGTGTATGCCGGTACCCACTGTACCTGCCGCCTTGTTTTGCCTTTATCATACCATCAGGACTCTCCCGGTTCCTTTCTGAAAATCATAACGATTCCTTAAGAAAAACAAAACTTTAGGGCAAATTAAGAGGCCATCTGCCAAAAGGCAAATGGCCCGTACATTTCAGATTAGCCTCCGGCGGACTGCAGAGGCGCAGATAGAACTTTTATTCCGCAGAGAATAAATTCTGATTTACATATCCCACTGTGCCGTCATACTCTACCTTATACCAACGGTCTGTATATCCCACCGCTGTAAGGGACGTACCGGAAGCAATGGTCTGAATGATCTCTCCGTCCTGGGAGGGTGTAGCTCTCATATTCGCTCCGGTGGTGGCAACTACCGGGAAACTGTCCGCATAAGTCATTACGTTGTACTCAAGATCCACAGAGGACGTATCTGTGGATGCGGAATTCGCAGCGTTTGTACTGGTGCTTTCGGTAGAGGATGTCTCATTGGAAAGCTCATTCTCAATCAACTGCTGACGCTCTTCCTCCGTCTTGGGAGCCACTTCTGACTCCGACATATATTGTTTGGAAACATATCCGTTTATATCATAGTCAGCCACATCCACTACGTACCAGTTCGGCGTCTCGCCAACAGCCGTCACCTGGTCTCCCTGATAGAAGCTGCTGAAAATTTCAACGCCATCGGCTGTACTGGGTTCTGCCCGCACATTTACATCGTCAGCGGCATAAATTGTCTTGAGCTGATCATACTCTGTCTCCTGGGCCTTCTCTTCCTCCGCTGTCAGAACCTGAGGCTGCGTCTCAGACTGCGTTTCGCTTTCAGTCTCGGTCTGGGTCTCGCTCTGAGTCTCAGATTCCGTCTCAGTCTCGGTCTCGGTTTCACTTTCGGTCTGGGTCTCGCTCTCGGTCTCAGTTTCACTTTCCGTCTCAGGCTCTTTCTGCAGAACGCTGCAGCCGCTCAGCAGCAATGTCATAGAAAACGCAGCCGCCAAAGCGAGAATCAGTTTTCTTTTTTTATTTTTCATAATCTACCTCCTTTGCCCTTTTACGGCAATCTGTGATCACGCAAATCTCTGGAAGCATCATACCATGCCTGGGGAAGGATGGCAAGAGTTATCACAAAATTTTAAATCTTTTTTAACTTTTTCTTGCCATATTGTTACATTTTCATCTCAGAATCCAGTCCCAATCCACTCCTGCCCTAGATTCTACATAGACTTGCGCTCCGCTATCTCCGCCATTTTGGCTTCATTCAGTCTGGTGTCTCCGTGGACACGGCTGTAGGAGAGATACCCATTCATCCGGTCAATCTTTGTAAGATTTCTGGAACCGCACTTGGGACATACGTCCATCTCCAGTTCCTGATAGCCGCAGTCGTCACAGTAAGCCAGGGAGAGATTCACCCCTTCATAATATCCCAGAGCCATAGCCCGGCGGATCAGGCTCTTAACCGCTTCTATATTATAATCGATGGGATAGCGCACATACTGGATCTTCCCTCCATTGCACAGCTCCCAGAAGCGCCCCTCCAGATCCTGCTTCTCAATGGGTGTCAGATCTTCCGTCACGTGGCAATGGAAGCTGTTGCTCACGTATGGACGATCGGACACATGTTCCACAATTCCGTATTTTTTCCGGAACTGTTCTACCTGGAGCCCGCACAGGCTCTCTGCCGGCGTCCCGTAAATCGCATACAGCCATCCATCCTCTTCTTTAAAGGATGCCACTTTTTTATTAATATATTCCAAAACCTCCAGAGCAAAAGCTCCGTCCTGGGCGATCGATTTTCCGTTATACAGCTCCTGAAGCTCATTTAGAGCCGTGATCCCAAAGGAAGAGGTCATGGGTTTTAAAATGGATTTAATCTTCTGATCCGGCCTTAAATGGCCGCCGTAAAAACCTCCCTCGCAGTACCCCAAAGGATTGGTGGAGGCCCGCATCTCGCCTAAATATTCATAAGTACGAATATGGAGCCTGCGAATCATCTCCAGGTAATAGTCCAAAACCTCATAGAAATCTCGGCTCTCCGCTCTGGACTTTGCAAGAATCATGGGCAGATGAAGGCTGACCGCCCCCACGTTAAACCTTCCCACAAATACCGGCTTATCCTCTTCATCCGCCGGAGTCATTCCGCCCCGCTCATACCAGGGGCTTAAAAAGGCCCGGCAGCCCATGGGGCTGATGACACGCCCGTATTTTTTGTACATGCTGGAGATATATCCCTCTCCCGTCATAGAGAGCCAGTCTGGATACATGGTCTTTGCCGAGCACTGAACTCCCGCTTCAAAGACATCCTCACACTCTCCCCCGGGGCCATGAAGCTTCTCATCATAGAGAAATACAATTTTAGGGAAGAGCACCGGCTTTTTATTCCCCGGTTTTCCCTGGCCTCCCATATGCACTTCCAAAAGGGAAGTGGAAATCATCCTGGCAAACCTTCCGGTACCAAGTCCGATGGTCACTGTCACGAAAGGATAATCCCCTCTGGAGGATCCCACCGTATTCAGCTTATACTCAATCCCCTGCCAGCCCTGGTCACAGTCTCGGCGCACCTTGTCAGCGGCGTACTGAAGGGCTCTTTCTTCCACCTGCTGCCAGGAAGGATCCGCATACTTTCTGAATTCCTCCTGGTATTTCTTAAAGCTCTTCTCCGCATACGGTTCCAATATCTTATCTACTTCCGGCACGGTAAATCCGCCATACTGCTGAGCAGCCGTGCTGAGGATAATATCTCCCATGACGTCAAAGGCCGTATCCAAGGTCTTTGGCTCATTGTACCAAACATTTCCCATCTCAAAGCCGCCCTTCAGAACGGATCCCACATCGAACAGACAGCAGTTCATGGTGTCAAGCCTGGCGGACTGGTCGTGAATGTAGATATAACCGTCCTTGCAGGCCTGCAGCTCGTCCCGGGTCATAAAAAATTTTCTGTACAGTTCTTTATTCAGCTCGTTAAAAATCAGGCTTCTCTTGGTAGCCACCAGGGCGCTGTCCGTATTGGCATTGCTCTTATCCCCAATATAGCGGATGGACTGGCTTTTCGTATAAACATCATCCATCATATGGATAAAGTCCAGCTTATAATTCCGGTAATCCCGGTAGCTCTTGGCCACTGCGGGATTGACAGCCTCCAGGGCCCCCTCCACAATATTGTGCATCTCCTGGATGGTGATGCCTTCCTTCTTCAGGGACTCCGCCTTCTCCTTGGCAAAGTCACACAGAAAGTCCAGCTCTTCCCTGGAAAAATTATAGAGAATCCTGGCTGCCGACTTATTCACTGCCACAACAATCTTCTGGACATTAAATTCCTCGTGTGTTCCGTCTTTTTTGATTACATACATCCTCTATCTAATCCTCCGTCTGTTTGAGATCCCACGGATCCTATATCTGGTGTCGCTTCACATTTTTTTATCTATATTTTGTGCAGGCACAGCCAGTATACCGTATCTCCCCGGATTTTTCAAGAAGGAAAAACCAAACTCTACCTGGGACGATCCCCGTCTAAAATCTGGGAAGATGAAAAATACTGGTCAAAGTTCGTGGGGAGCTGATCAAATACATAGCCAGTTACCATTCTTCTGGTCTGCCTTGCATAGTCCTCGTTCACTTCCAGGTGATCTCCCTCTGTCCACATTCCGATAAAATAATGGAATCCTTCCTCCATCAGGTAAACTGCTTTCTCCGTACTGTAATCCACCTCCGCCCCGTAAGGGTACATCAGAATGTCCGTTTCGCCCACAAGAGGCTGTACCACACTCTTCCACTGGGTGATGTCCTGCTGAAGCCCTTCATAAGACATCTCACTCATATAGGAACGGCTGTAGCCTGCGCAGGCAAACTGCCATCCGTCCTCCAGAAGCTTCTGGGCAATGGCCTGGACCGTCTCTTGGTTATCCTGGGCGCTGGCGGAGGTCTCTTCGGAAAGATCGTATCCAAAAATTCCGTTCGCCCCTGACAGGGAAATAATTCCTCTAGCACCTCCCAGGGAAAAGTCAGGATGTTCCTTGATAAATGCATTTAAAGCGGGAACCACATCATACGCCCCGGTGAGATCATGCCCCTCCGAATCTGTATACACTGCCTGCACCTCCCCCTGGTCGTTTAAAACCAGACGGGTGGCAATTCCATCTCCATTTACCACGGAGCTGTAATCCAGGTTGTCTACCGACAGGATCAGAGGCTTCTTCCCCTGGGGCAGAAGCGGATTCTTCTGCGTCAGAGTTACCTTGCCGTTTCCGCTGTCTGTCTCCTCCACAAGGCTGTGAAGGTCAATCAGCACATACCCATTGTCGTAGAGCTGTTCCAGTATTCCCTGAAACTCAGAAAGGGTAATCATATTGGAATCATACGTCGCCTCATTCCCGTCTCCGTCAAAAGCCATAGCGGTATCGGCAATCAGATTTGTAAAGCTCAGATGTCCAATGGTTCCTTCATATTCATACATGCCGTCCAGGGCTTCCTGATAATCAGCAATGGCACCCGTTACTCTCTCGTCCTCCTGAGAGATATCTGCCTTCTGCAGAAGGGAGATGGCAGCCCCATATTCATACTGCCCCGCTAAATCCTGGGCATCCTGAAGCACTGAAGTAAGGTGCTCCTCCACCGCTGCCTCAGATTCTTTTCTCTCCCGCTCGGCCTGCATTTTCGGTGTCTCCACCGGTTCATTATTCTCATACTGTCCCAGAGTGCCGATGCTCTCGGCAATCTGATAGTTTAATACGCTCCTTGTGCAGCCTGACAGCATCAGGCAGGTTCCCAGCCCCAGCAGGGCTGCGGTCATCCCCTTTAATCTGCTCATGGTTCCCCCTTTTCATAATCCAGCCTAAGAAAGCTATAACAGTGAAAAATGTCAGGCGGACTGTCCTTCAGTCCCCAGAACAATGTATCACCATTATAGCTTTCCTCTTTTGCCGAGACAAGTCCTTTTTAAAGAATCCTTCAGGAAAGCAGCTCCTTAAGCAGACGGTTCACCATGCCCGGATCCGCCTTCCCCTTCATGGCTTTCATGGTCTGTCCCACCAGAAATCCAAGAGCTTTTGCCTTCCCGCCTTTATAATCCGAAACAGACTGAGGATTGTCCCTGATCACCTGTTCCACAGTTTTCCTCAGCTCACCCTCGTCGTTTACAGTCTTTAATCCCTTTTCCTCCACATAGGCCTCAGGATCTATATCCTCCCGGAAAACCTTTTCAAAGACTTCCTTGGCCACCGTCTGGTTAATCACGCCTTCTTCCGTCATCAGAATCAGCTTCGCCAGATGTTCCGGCGAAAAATGAAGCTCTTCCGGTTCCATGGCTTCCTCTTTCAGAAGCCGCAGCGTCTCTCCCATCAGCCAGTTGGAAACCTTTTTGGGCTTGCGGCACAGAGCGGTTGTCTCCTCGAAAATGTCAGCCAGCCGCTTGGAGCCTGTAAGGATTTCCGCATCGTAATCAGGAATGTCAAATTCCTTTTTATACCGCTCCAGCTTTTCTGTCCGCAGCTCCGGCTGGCGGGAACGGATTTCCTCCAGCCACTCGTCGCTGATCTCTACAGGAACCAGATCCGGATCCGGAAAATAGCGGTAGTCATGTGCATCCTCCTTAAAACGCATAGGGTAGGAGTATTCCTTATTGTCGTCCCACCGCCTGGTCTCCTGAAGCACTGCTTTTCCCTCTTCCAGCAGCTCGACCTGCCTTGCACGCTCTCCCTCTATGGCCCTGGCAATGGCTTTGAAGGAATTCAGGTTTTTCATCTCCGTCCTGGTTCCCAGAGTACTGGAGCCAGCTTCTCTGACGGACAGGTTCACGTCCGCCCGCATAGAGCCCTCCTGCAGCTTGCAGTCAGAGGCCCCCAGATATTGAATAATCAGCCGGAGCTTATCCAGATAAGCAATGACCTCCTCAGCGCTTCTCATATCCGGTTCCGATACAATCTCTATCAAAGGGACACCGCTTCGGTTGTAATCCACCAGGGAGCAGTCCTCCCACTCGTCATGGATGAGCTTTCCCGCATCCTCTTCCATATGAATCTCATGGATTCCGATAGTCTTTCGGCCGGAAGGCGTATCAATCTCAATCCCGCCTTCATAGCACACAGGCAGATAAAGCTGGGAAATCTGGTAATTCTGGGGGTTATCAGGATAGAAATAATTCTTCCGGTCAAATTTGCAGTACTGGTGAATTTTACAGTTTGTGGCAAGTCCCACTGCCACTGCCAGCTCCACCACTTTCTTATTCAGAACAGGAAGCGCCCCCGGCATTCCTGTACATACGGGACACGTATGGGTATTGGGCGCTCCGCCAAAGGCGGTGGAGCAGCCGCAGAATATTTTTGTCTTTGTGGCCAGTTCAACATGAACCTCCAGGCCGATTACTGTTTCATACTGTTTTGCCATCTTCTGACCCTCCTTCACTGCTGCCTCTGCTAAGCTTCCTTGATCTCGGCCCAGTCCATGGAGGGCCTGGGGAAGGCGCCCCTTCCCTGTTCCAGCGCATAAGCAGCCCTGAAAATTTTCTTCTCCTGGAAACAGTCCCCTATAAGCTGCGCTCCTATAGGAAGTCCCTCCCGGCTGACTCCCACAGGCAGCGAAATTCCCGGAAGGCCTGCCAGATTCACAGATACCGTGTAAATATCTCCCAGATACATTTTAAGAGGATCTTTCAGGCTTTCTCCGATTGGAGGCGCCGCAGTGGGAGCCGCAGGCCCAAGCACTGCGTCATACTTTTCAAAAGCCTGGTCAAAGGCCTGCTTGATCATGGCCTTTGCCTTCAGGGCCTTAAGATAATATGCGTCGTAATATCCTGAACTGAGTACAAAAGACCCCAGCATAATTCTTCTTTTTACTTCCTCGCCAAACCCTTCCGAGCGGCTCTTCTTGTACATACCGTGAAGGCCTTCATACTGGCTGGCCCGGTACCCGTACTTCACGCCGTCGAATCTGGAAAGATTGGAGCTTGCCTCCGCTGAGGCAATTACATAGTATGCGGGAATGGCATAGTCTACCAGATTCAGGGAAAACTCTTCCACCTCCGCTCCCCGGTCCCTGAGGATTTCCGCCGCTTTTTTCACTGCATCCCCTACCTGACCATCCAGCCCCTCCGACATATATTCCGCCGGTATTCCGATTTTCATTCCTTTTACGTCTCCAGTCAGGGCTACGGTGAAGTCCAGATCTTTTCTCTCTACGGAAGTACTGTCCTTCAGATCGTGAGACGCAAGAATCTCCAGCAGGGCAGCACAGTCTTCCACGTTCCCCGCAATGGGCCCGATCTGATCCAAGGAGGATCCGTAGGCGATCAGTCCATACCTTGAAACGGTTCCGTAAGTTGGCTTAATCCCCGTCACTCCGCAAAAAGAACTGGGCTGCCGAATAGAGCCTCCCGTATCTGACCCCAAAGCGCAGGGAACCATCCCGGCGGCCACGGCGGCGCAGGAGCCTCCTGAGGAGCCTCCCGGCACGTGAGCCGGATTCCATGGATTTTTGGTAATTCCAAAGGCAGAGGTCTCCGTGGTGCTTCCCATGGCGAACTCGTCCATATTTGTCTTTCCCACGATTACGGCTCCTGCCTTTTCCAGATTTTCCACAGCTTCCGCAGAATAAGGCGGCTTAAAATTATAAAGGATTTTTGAACTGCAGGTAGTTTTCATCCCCTTCGTACAAATGTTGTCCTTCACTCCTATGGGAACTCCCGCAAATGGGCCCGCAAGCTCTCCCCGGTCCACCAGCGCCTGTATCTGCCCGGCTTTCTTCAGCGCTCCCTCTTCATCCACGGTTACAAAGCATCCCAGAGCCGGATCAAGGTTTTTAATCCTCTCCAGAGACGCCGTCACCGCCTCTGTCACTGAAATCTCTCTATTTTTAATTTTTCTGCCCGTTTCCAGGGCCGTCAAATCTTTAATCTGCATATCGGCACATCCTTTCTTGTTACCATCCCCACCATTCTCTTTTGGCGTTCTGCCGCTACTCCACTGTTTTAGGCACCTTAAAAGCCCCGTCCTTTTTCTGGGGGGCGTTTTGTAAAATCTCTTCCCTTGCGTCCCCGTTTGTCACCTGGTCTTGCCGAAATACATTCTTCACCGGGAACACATGGGACATAGGCTCTATGCCCTCCGTGTCAAGCTCCCCCAGCTTATCAATATAGTTCAGAAGCTTTCCCATATCCTCCTTGGCCTGCTCTTTCTCATCCCCTGAAAGTTCAAGCTGTGCCAATATTCCTACGTACTCGATGATCTCATCGCTGATTCTGCCTGCCATTTTCATTCCTCCAAAAACTCAGTAACTGGGGCTTAAAAACACCCGCCCCTCTTCGCCTTCTAAATACGCTCCGTCCACAATGGAGCCCTCTTCCAGCGGCAGCCGGTAAATCCTTGGCTCCTGGGACCACAGGAAGAGCAGATGCTCATCCCTGCTTTCACTCTCGCCGAACCCCACTACGACACCCGCAAACAAAAACTCTTCTGGATCCTCTCCCTGGATTGCCAGATCGTAAACCCCGGCTGGAAAATCCTTGCCCGCTTCCAGAACTTCTCCGGCTTGTATCTCTATCTCCTCCGTAAGCTTCTGAGGCTCATGCTCCTGAAGTTCTGACTCCCGAACCTCCACCCCATGCAGTACGGCCGTTCCTGTGATGTCTTCAATAAAGAGCCAGCCTCCCTCTTTCAACACCAGATCATCGTACTCCGACTGAAGCCCCTCAGCCTCTTCTTTGTCCAGATTTGCGATATAGCTTTCTGAATACAGCGTCACGCTCCGAACACTGTCCTTTTGCGATTTCTGATAGGAAAAAACCGTATCCGCATCCCGGCTCTCAATCCGATAGATTCCTTCCGGAAGTTCATATCCAATCTGGTAAAAGCCCGGCTGCAGCCGCAGAGTGCCGCTGCCGTCCCAGATACGGGGATATTCCGTTTCCTGCAAATCCCCTTCCTCATCAAAGGGATACTGATCCAAAAGAGTCTCTTCCCGCTCCTTCTCCTGCACAAAAACCCCAATAGAAAAGACTAGGGGAAGAATTACGCCCAGCAGGACAATGAGAATCAAAATCCATTTTACTTTGATCCGGGAAGACGCTTTTTTCTTCTTTGGTTTCGGTTTGGATTCACCGACCCCCGGCTGTCTCCAGCCCATATACCACTGCCTTTGTCCTGGTGTTTTTTCTCTGATCTTTTTTTGGTGCGTTTCTTTATTATTCTCTTTATTTAAATTTTCCTCGCAGGTTCCCTGATGAAGCCGCACTTCCTTTTCGTTGTGAAGATTGAGCTTATATTTCTTGTCGCTTTTTGTATTGTCCAGCCCGCACTCCGTGCATTTTCCTTTAGACAGCCTTCCTCCGCATAAAATACATCTCTCGATCATACGATTCTTCCCTTTCCTTAAACTCCTTAATCCTCGAGAGACTTGCTCGGCTGTCCGGGCCTATGCCGCTGTTGTGAGAACGTATCTTTTTATGGTTCCAGCCTTGAAAGATCTCTTGGAAATAATGTAGTCTCCCTTACATTATCTTCTCCAACCAGCATCATTGTCAAGCGCTCCAAGCCAATTCCCAGGCCTCCATGGGGAGGCATCCCGTATTCAAAGGCTCCAAGATACTGTTCCAGCCCTTCCTCTCCCATATCTCTGGCCTCCATTTTCTCCCGGAGCATCTTAGGATCGTGGATTCTCTGTCCCCCGGTAGTGATCTCCAGTCCTCTGAAAAGGAGATCAAAGCTTAAAGTAAATCTTGGATCCTGGGGATCGTCCATAGCATAGAAGGGCCGTTTCTTCGAGGGATAATGGGTGACGAATACAAAGTCCGCATCGTACTCTTCTTTAAAATACGTTCCAATCAGATGCTCTTCTTCCGGCTCCAGGTCAAAAGGATTGCGGATGGCTCTCTTATATTTTTCAGCTACCAGCTCTTTTGCCCGGTCAAACCTCACCATGGGAATCCGATCCGCCTTGGGAAGGGTAAGGTTTAAAATCCTTAGTTCGTCCGCATACTCCTCCTTCAGAAGCTGAAGCATATACTGGAGAAACCCTGTCTCCATAGCCATGATATCCTCAAAGCTCTGAATATATCCCATCTCAAAATCAAGGCTGGTATACTCATTTAAATGACGCTTCGTATTGTGCTTTTCTGCCCGGAACACAGGCCCCGTCTCAAAGACCCGGTCAAAGACGCCCACCATCATCTGCTTATAGAGCTGCGGGCTCTGAGCCAGCACTGCAGGCCTGTGGAAATAGTCCAGCTTAAAGATATTGGAGCCCCCCTCAGCCCCTTTTGCTCCGATTTTAGGAGTATGAATCTCCGTGAATCCCTGTCCGTACAGATAGTCTCTGAAACCTCTGGTAATTCCCTCCTGAATTCTGAACTTGGCTCTCTCCCGGATATTCCTAAGAGATGCGTTTCTGTAATTCAGCTTTGCTTCCAGAGAAGTATTAAGCTTCCACTTTCCCACCGGAAGAGGCATTCCTTTACACGGTTCTGAGAGAATCCGCATTTCCTGTACCCTTAGCTCGATTCCATAGGGAGCCCGCTCATCCCTCTCAAGGATTCCCTCCGCTTCCACAGTCTGGCCTTCCCTGACTGTTTTTACGGAAACACAACTGCTTTCTTCCTCCAGCACACACTGAAGAATTCCTCCCCGCTTCCGCAGCACCACAAATGCAACTTCACCCATATCACGGATGGAGTGTACGGCTCCGTTTACCCTGACACGGCTTCCCAGCCTGCTTTCCTCCTGCAGTTCCTTTAATTCCAGAGTTGTCTGTGGCTTCACGCCTGATAAAAATTCCATATCTGTTCCTCCTTCTTTTCCCGGAGCTTTTCTGCGCTGGACGCTTCGCCTGGGGCGGGCTGCATAAACAACATTTTCTAATCCGCCGCAGCGCGGTCCATGCGGAGCTTTTACCTTATAGGAACGTTCCTATAGAGCAAAAAATCCCGGGAGCCTTAGAACCCCCCAGGATACGCAAAAAAGCCCCGGAACATCATAATGATATTCCGGGACGAATAAACTAGATTTATCCGCGGTGCCACCCGCTTTGCAGACATCCTCGTCTGCCCCTCTTTGCGCGTAACGTGCGCAGCGTACTGCCCTACCCCATAGATCTATGCAAGATCAAGTATTCAGACAGTCAGCTCCTGAGTGTTCCCTATTGTCTCCTTCCCTCCATCAGCGCTCTCAGTCGGTGACGCCGAATTCCTGTCGAGTTCCAAAAACAGAGTCTCATTCTTCGCCTTTACTTTTAATGGAGTAATCCTAGCACATTTTTTTTCATCTGGCAAGGGGTTTTTTCTCATTGAAAAATCTTTTTTATAATTCTGTACAGCTCACGCCACATCTGATATAATAAATAAGTTGTGAAAGGAAATATTTAGAACCGCCAAGGAAATTAGGGAGGATATTTAGAATATGGATCAATTACAGATTCCGGAAGGATATTTTTCACAGCTTTCTCTGTACGATACACAGATTGCCATTAAAGTGGTAAAGGACTATTTCCAGAAAACGCTTTCCGAGCAGCTGAACCTGCTGAGAGTTTCCTCGCCGCTTTTTGTGGATCCCGCTTCCGGATTAAACGATAACTTAAACGGAGTAGAGCGTCCCGTCCAGTTTGAGGTGGGCGTGGAAAATGATTTTCAGGCGGAGATCGTCCAGTCCCTGGCTAAGTGGAAGCGCTACGCCCTGAAAGAGTATGGATTCTCACATGGCGAAGGACTGTATACGGATATGAATGCCATACGCAGGGATGAGATTCCCGACAATATCCACTCCATCTACGTAGATCAGTGGGACTGGGAAAAGATTATCAGCAAAAATGAGAGAAATCTGGACACTCTAAAAAAGGTAGTCCGTTCTGTCTATAAAGCGCTGCGCAAAACTGAAATCTATATGTCTATTCAGTACGATTACATCGAGGAACTCCTTCCAAAGGAAATCTTCTTCATCACTTCCCAGGAGCTGGAGGATCTCTACCCCGGCCTTGCTCCCAAAGAGCGAGAGTATGAGATCACCCGGGAAAAAGGCGCCGTCTGCGTTATGCAGATCGGGGATGTGCTGGCTTCCGGGGTACGCCACGACGGCCGGGCCCCTGACTACGACGACTGGGCGCTCAATGCGGATATCCTGGTGTACTATCCAGTGCTGGATATTGCCCTGGAACTCTCTTCTATGGGAATCCGGGTAGATGAGGAATCTCTCCTGCGCCAACTGAAGCTGGCCGGCTGTGATGAGCGGGCAAATCTGCCTTTCCAGAAAGCGATTCTGGACCGTGAGCTTCCCTATACCATCGGAGGCGGTATCGGCCAGTCCCGCATCTGCATGTACTACCTGCGCAAGGCCCACATCGGCGAGGTCCAGTGTTCTCTCTGGCCCGAGTGGATGGTAGAGGAAGCCGCAAAAAAAGGCATCCTGCTTCTGTAATTTGATTTCCGCAATCAACAAGCCAAGGAGTGCTGAGCTTTTGCTCTATTGGAACGAAATTTAGTAAAAGGCTGCCATACCGTTCATGAGTCTCTGTCATTTCGGTATGGCAGCCTTATTCTATGATGCCTTCGGCGCCTCTATCGCCGAAAGCCGGCCGGTATCGCCTTTGCCAGAGCCAGCATACAGCAGACTACAATCAGCCTGTCCAGCCCATCCGTCAGAATCTGTACCGCAAATACAGAGGCCGTGAGATTCAGGCCCGCATGGTGGAAAAGCTGAACCAGGAGGGAGGAACCTGAACTGGTAATCCCTCCAAAGAGATACGCCGTAATCAGAGAACTGACTGCAGTTCCCGGAATCGTGAGGAAGACGATTCCCGCTGGAAACTTCCCGCCTCTGAGCCATCCGCTTCTGTACAAAACCCCTGCCAGGAGTCCCAGGATTATCTGCACCGGGGCATAGTAAAGGGCATAGGGGTCGCTGATGGCAAAATTCAGAAGGGCGCTGCAGACTCCTGTGCAGGCCCCGTAAACCGGTCCCAGAAGGAAGGAGGCCAGGACTGTCCCGAAAGCGTCCAGATAAACAGGGAGCCTTAAAAACAAAGCGATGGTGGCACCCACATAATTTAATGCCACACAGATTCCCAGAATCGTTAAATGCCGCACGGAGAGCTGCTTCATTCCGCTTCCCTCCCTTCAGCAAAAAGGGAAAGCCCAAAACGCTCTCCGGGGTAGATCTGTCCAAGAACACGGGAGAGCTGAGGATCCCTGGCGCCAGCTGTGCGCTCCAAAAACAGGTGCATAAAACGCACCGGATCGGTCTGGGTAAGTACATGGGAATTAGGTTTCTTTTTCCAGATCCCCTTCTCATCACACACCGACTGACCCAGGGCAATTCCCTCTGTCACAATGTCCGTGTAGAGATCTATACCGCTGCAAAGAGAGGGATCAATCAAATAGGCCACTGCCAGAGGATCATTGATCACACACCCCAGCACCTCCTCCTGGACCCAGTGAAAGTCAAAATAAAACCGTGTGATTTTCCTGAGAAATTCTCCTTCCTGAGGGCTGATCTGGGATATGTACTCAAGGAGATCCGGCCGCAGTACAATCCTCCTGGTGACATCCAGTCCCACCATATGGATCTTCACCGGAAGATTCCTGTACACATAGGCCGCCGCATCCGGGTCACACCAGTAATTATACTCCGCCACTGGCGAGCAGTTCCCGAAGCTTTTAAAGCTGCCTCCCATGGACACAAAGGCCTGGGTGCGCTTCCACGCCTCCGGATTTTTTTCAAGGGCCAGGGCTATATTGGTAAGAGGCCCCAGGGCAATGACCGATACATCCTCTCTGTCCTTAAGTGTCTGGTTTAAAAAATCCACCGCCCCCTGCATAGGGACAGTCTCCGCCACATCGGGAATCCCAGAATCCCCCAGTCCATCTTCCCCGTGGGTATCCTGTGCGCTTATGTACTCCCGCTTCAGGGGATGTTCCTCCCCTGTGTACACCGGGATGTCCAGACGCCCGTAACGTTTCAGAACCTTCAGGGCATTCTTTGCCCCCTGGGACGCAGGCACGTTTCCGCACACTGTGGTGATTCCCAAAACATTCAGCTCCGGGGACTGAAGAGCCAGCATAAGGGCCAGGCAGTCGTCTATCCCCGGATCACAGTCAATCAATACGTTTTTTCTTTTCATCTCTGCATTCATTCTCCAATCTCCTTATTGAGATACTTAGTTTTTTATCCTGGGAAGTTGTCGAACCAGTCCGAAGGTTCAAGAATGCCGCCGGCATTCCTGCTGCGGGGCGCACGTCATGCAGCGCATGCCATCCTTCGATTTTATAAATGCATCCTGGTTATTACAATTTTTTAATTCTCTCCAGAGCCGCTACTGTGTTCTCATAGGAACCAAAGGCAGTCAGCCGGAAATAACCTTCTCCGCTGGGCCCGAAGCCTGAACCCGGTGTTCCCACTACGTTTCCTTTCTCCAGAAGGAAGTCAAAGAATTCCCAGGAGGTCATTTTATCCGGGGTCTTCAGCCAGATATAGGGAGCATTTACACCGCCTGCCACCGTGTACCCTGCTTCCTGGAGCCCTTCTTTGATGACACGGGCATTGTTCATATAGTAAGCCACCTGGTTTCTAAGCTGCTCCTTCCCTTCCGGGGAGTACACGGCTTCGCCGGCTTTCTGCACAATGTACGGAGCGCCGTTGTATTTTGTTCCATGGCGCCTTGCCCACAGGGAGTGAAGGCTCACTTCACCGCTTTTCAAATCCTTTGGAACTACCGTAAAGCCCAGGCGGGTTCCCGTAAATCCTGCATTTTTTGAAAAGGATCTAAGTTCAATGGCGCAGGTTCTGGCTCCCTGACACTCATAGATGGAATGGGGCACATTTTCCTCTGAAATATATGCCTCATATGCGGCATCGTAAATAATTACGGCTCCCACCTTATTGGCATAGTCCACCCATACCTGAAGCTGCTCCTTGGTGATGGCGGAACCAGTGGGGTTGTTGGGGAAACAAAGATAAATCAGATCCGGCGTTTCCTTTGGCAGCTCCGGAACAAAATCATTCTCCGCCGTGCAGGGCATATAGATGACGTCGCTCCAGGTCTCGGAAGACGGATCGTAAACGCCGGTTCTTCCCGCCATGACATTGGTATCCACATACACTGGATAAACAGGATCACACACGGCAATCTTATTATCAACGCTGAAAATTTCCTGGATATTTCCAGAGTCACACTTAGCCCCGTCTGACACGAAAATTTCATCCGCCCCGATCTGGCAGCCCCGGTCTGCATAGTCATTTTTTGCAATAGCGTTTCTCAAAAATTCATATCCCAAATCCGGCGCATATCCATGGAAAGTGGCAGCATCCCCCATCTCGTCCACAGCCTTATGAAGAGCCTGGATGATGACCGGCGCAAGAGGCTGTGTCACGTCCCCGATTCCCAGCCGGATGATCTCTTTATCCGGGTGCGCTTCCTGATAGGCCTTTACCTTTTTTCCGATGGTGGAAAAAAGATAGCTTCCTGGAAGCTTTAAATAATTATCATTCACTTTGAACATTGAATTATCCTCCTTTTCATGAGATATCTTAATCCAAAAAACTCTCCAGGTCAATCTCTCCTTCAAAAACCGTCTGGGCCGGCCCCGTCATAAACACACGGTTTCTTTCCCGATCCCAGCGAATCTTCAGCTCTCCCCCCAGGAGATGAACGGTGATCTGCTCCTGGGTCCATCCATTGAGCACACAGGCCACTGCCACAGCGCAGGCACCGGTCCCGCAGGCCAGAGTTTCTCCTGACCCCCGTTCCCAGACCCTCATCTGGACATTTTCCCTGTCAAGCACACGGATAAACTCTGTATTGACTCTGTCTGGAAACAGGGGGTGATGTTCAAACAAAGGTCCCATTTTCTCGATTTCCAGTTCCTGAACATTCTCTACAGGCACCACACAGTGAGGATTCCCCATGGAGACACAGGTGATCCTGTACTTCTTTTCTCCCAGAGTGAACTCTCTGTCAATGACTGAATCTCCCTCCAGGGACACGGGGACAGACTCCGGTTTCAAAACCGGTTCTCCCATATCCACCTCCACCTGGGAAACCTTTCCCTGTTTTGCTGTGAGATCCAGAAATTTTATTCCGCTCTTTGTCTCTACAGAAACACGTGTCTGATCCGTGAGGCCGTAGTCATATACATATTTGCCTACGCAGCGGATCCCGTTTCCGCACATGGCTCCCAGGGAGCCGTCCGAATTATACATTTCCATCTTAAAATCCGCTTTTTCTGAAGGCTGTATCAGGATCAGTCCGTCTCCTCCCACTCCGAAATGACGGTCGCTGAGTCTCTTGGCCGCTTCGGAGGGATTCATTACGGTCTCCTTAAAACCATTTACATAAATATAATCATTGCCGATCCCATGCATTTTTGTAAACTTCATATCCTATTCCTTTCCCGGAACCATTTATATCAGAACCTTAAATCTGCATCAGCGAAAAGATCATTTGCGCTGTCTCCGCCATATTGGTCCCACTGTCCATACTGGTTTTCTGAAGGTAGCGGTGAGCCTCTTCCTCTGTCATATGGTTCCTCTCCATCAGAAGGGCTTTGGCATCTGCGATCAATTTTCTTTCCTCTTCAGACCGCCTTTTCGGAGGCACCTTTTTCCTTCTCCTGCGGCGTTCCTGGCTGGTAATCATCATCTCCAGGGATTCCAGAAGCTCCTGGGCCTTTAAAGGCATGGCCACGCTCACGACTCCTTCCCGAACCCCGCCGCTTAAAGCTCTGGCCGATGCCACCAACAGCATCTCAAAAGCCGGCGCCACATCTTCGTAAAGCTTTTCATACACCATATCCGAAAGCTTGTAACCGCACACGATGATGCCGGAGCCAAGCTGGTCAGCCGCTGCCAGAGCCTGGGCTCCGCTGGTGCAGACAGAACTTACCGGATATCCTCTTCGGAACAGAAGATTCCGAATGCTCCTTGCATCTTCAAGTTTTGGAAATACTACAATTATATTCGCCATCCTGTCCTCCTGTACCAGAAATTCCGGGCTGCCCTTTTATCAGGCCGCTTCTGCTCCGTTCGCAGCATCCGTCCTCTCAGATTTTGGCAAGATAGCTTTCGGTTTCCCAGTCCGTTACACTGCTGCAGTATTCCTTCCACTCACGTTTTCTGGCCTGAATATAGTTTTTGGAAAGATGTTCACCCAGAGTATCCAAAATTACCGGATCCTTTTCCAGCCACTGTATGGCTTCCATCAGGTTCTCAGGCAGGCATTCAATCCCCAGTTTGTTCCGCTCTTCCTCGGACAGGTTAAAAATATTCGCGTCCACAGGCGCCGGAGGCATAATCTGATTTCGGATGCCGTCCATCCCTGCTGCCAGGCACACAGCTATAGCCAGATATGGATTCGCCGCTGAATCCGGGCTTCTCAGTTCAATCCTCTGCCCGCCTCCCTTGCTGGCCGGGATACGGATCAGGGGACTTCTGTTTTTTCCAGACCATGCGATATAAACCGGGGCCTCAAATCCCGGCACCAGTCTCTTATATGAGTTCACCAAAGGATTGGTGATGGCTGTGATGGCCCGGATATGCTTCATGATTCCTCCGATAAACCAGTAAGCCTCCTGGCTTAAATGATTGGCATCCTCTTTGTCATAAAAGACATTTATCCCGTTTTTCTCCAGGGACATATTGATGTGCATGCCGGATCCGTTGTATTCTTTCTTGGGCTTAGGCATAAAAGTAGCGCAAAGCCCATGGCGCATGGCGATGGTCTTAACCCCCAGTTTAAAGGTCATAATAGCGTCCGCCATTTTAAGGGCCTCGTCGTACTGAAAATCTATCTCATGCTGCGCCGGAGCATCCTCATGATGGGATGCCTCCACTGCATACCCCATTTCCTCCAGAGTCAAAATCATATCTCGCCTGGCGTTCTCCCCCAGATCCAGAGGACTCACATCAAAATATCCCGCCTTTTCATGGGTAATTGTAGTGGGGTTCCCCTCATCGTCCGTGTGGAAAAGAAAGAATTCGCACTCAGGGCCCACATCAAACCGATACCCCATCTCTTCAGCCTCTTTCAGCGCACGCTTCAGCACATAACGGGGATCTCCCGGGAAAGGCTTCCCATCCCCCTGGTACACATCGCATACAAACCGGGCCACCTTGCCGTGCTGGGGCCTCCAGGGGAAAATGCAGAAGGTATCCAGATCAGGATGCAGAAACATGTCCGATTCCTCTATCCTGGCAAAGCCTTCGATGGAGGCGCCGTCAAACATTATCCTGTTATCCAGAATCCGCTCAATCTGGCTGGTTGTCACCGCAATATTTTTCAGCATCCCAAACATATCCGTAAACTGAAGACGGATAAACTCCACATCCTCTTCTTCCAGCATTCTTAGAATATCTTCCCTTGTATAGCAGCTCACGCAGCTCACTCCTTTCTTGGTAGAAGCTAAAAAAGGCATTCTTTCCCCATATTAAAGAACGCCCTCGTTATCATACTTGATGATAACAGGGCGTTTTTTTTTTGTCAAGAAATTATCTGGCAAAGCTTGCTAAAATCTATACCTGCACCTCTATATTTTCTATTGCATTTCTTAATATTTCCAAAGATTCATCTCCGTTCAGTCCCACTGAGTAAGTTTCCGCAGCTCCCGCCATTTGAAGTATCTCCTGACACAGTCGGATTTTTTCCGGGTCACCGCACAGGTCTGTCTTCGTTATAACTCCAATCACAGGCTTTCCGCAAAAAAGCGAGTTCATTCTGGGCGAAAAGGCGTTTTGCTCATCATCGGCTGCCAGCAAAAGCAGAATTACATCTGCTTCTGCCGCTGTGACAATCAGCGCATTGTAAAAACTTTTCCGTTCCAGATATTCACCGGGAGTATCAACGATATCCGTACCCAGGACTTCGATGGACTGGGTCTTTTTATAACAAATTTTTTCACCCATGAGCCGCTGGCTCAAAGTTGTCTTCCCGCAGCCAACTTTTCCTACCATCATTATTTTCTTCATTTATGTCCTCGTTATCTCCGTCAGGGCAAATCTCAAAACCTTTCCCAGCACTTTAAGAATCTCCTTCAGAGCCTCCTCTACCGCAGCCACCTCGCCGCATACTACAAGGGAACCAGAAAAACGGTCCACAAAGACAATCTCCACTTCCGCTGCCTTGGTTGCCACATCTGCACCTATAATAGCAGCTTCACTGGGAGTGATGGTCAAAATCCCCAATGCGCCTCTGGTCTTGCTGACAACGCCAAGCTTCTTATACAGATCTTCGTCAGGATTTGCGATCAGATGTGCCATAGTCACTTGTTTTCCTGGAACAAACTCCTGGATAATCCGCTGTTTCGATGAAAAAATATTCCCTTCCACTTTGCCTCTCCCATATAATGCCCCTACAAAAGAGCTTCAAAAATCTCCTTTTTAGGTCTTGCTATCACTGTACTTGTCAAAACGAAACCTCTCTGATGCCCCATTTCTACTCCAGCGCTGACAGCTTCTTCTACCGCCGCTACTTCGCCGGTAAGTACGACTATGGACTTTCCTCCAATGCCTACTCCTGTCCTTACGTCCAGCAGTGTGACGTCCGCTGCCTTTGCCGCCGCATCGGCCCCATAGACTGCGGCTGTAATACTGAAAAATTCCATTATTCCCACGGCGTTTACCTGTTCAGGGACCGTTGACAGATTCATTGCCTGGATGACTTGGGGATGCACCCTGGCAATCACAACAGAATCCACAAGATGATGCTCTAGTACATTCTCCCCTGCCGCCAGGGAAGCGTGTACGGCAGCTACGTCTCCATAAAACAGCGTAATATGTTTTCCCGGGCATACTGGCTTTGTATACAGCAAATATATATCTGCCGCTTTCATAGCGGCATCTGCCGCCTCGATTCCCTTTGCAATGCTGTTGCTTTCTAATATTCCAATCGCTTCCATGTCATACTGCTCCTAATACTCATCTAAACTGTATCAATCCTGATATACGTATCGCCAACGACTGCCCTGCCTGAAACAGAAGCGTGCAGCGGCACCCCAAGGCCATCCTTTGGACAGTCTGCAATGATTTGACCCTCTTTCACCATATCTCCTGTACTCACTGCCGGGACTGATGGCACTCCCACATTCTGCTTCAGCGCAATCTGTACCGTCTGAATCTGCGTACTCTCCAATTCCAGCATCTTATCAATCTGAATTTCTTCATACTTTTCTACACCTGCCCGCTGGGCAATCCGTTTAGAAGGGATCTTACGGAAGGAACGTTCCCTGAAAGCCTCCCAGTTCTGCTTGGGAGCCAAATAGCGGAACCCTGCTTTTGCCAATTCTTTCTTCAGGACAGAGTTCACGGCTCTAGGCTGCAGTCCCATAGGGCATGCAAAGACTTCGCAGACCCCGCACTCGCAGCAAATAGCCGCATTCCGTACGTCCCTGTCGTCCAAGATTTCCGTAAGGTCCTTGCACATAGCCAGCTTACGCATAATCCGGTGAGGTTCAATAGGATGTCCAAGAAGGTGTCTGGGACACATCTGCGTACAAAAACTGCATTGAATACAGGCGGATTTTGCCCGGTTTGCCATTCGCAAGATGGATATTTCCCTTTTCTGCCCATGGGCTGAATTTTCCGGAAGTACAATCAAGCCCGACATAGTTTTGCTCACAAATGCCTTTTGGGCCTCCTGCCTGGTGAGAATCTTCCCCATCATAGGCCCGCCGTTTATTACAATATAGTCCTCCCGCAAAGGTCCTCCTGCCATTTCCAGGCACCTGTTTACCGGCGTCCCTATAGGTACCCTGGCTATGACAGGTTCTTTTACTTCTCCGGTAATTGTCAGGTATTTTTTTGTGTACGCCCTGCCTTCCATGGCATCTGCGATACATAGCAGTGTAGCGGCATTGCTGACGACGCAGCCTACCGAAAGCGGTATGGATGCAGGGGGAACAACCTTTCCGGTCACTTCATACACAATGGACTGCTCATCCCCTGCCGGAAAAAAGCTGTCCAGGGTGTGAAGGGATACCTGGGATTCGTTTTCCCTGATCGCCTGTGCAAGAGAGTCTATTTCTCTCTTATAGCTGCTTTTCAAAGCAATTACGCATTTCCCAGCCCCTGACTTTTGGGTGAGCCAGTCTGCTGCTTTGATCAGCCTGCTGCTGTAATTTCTCATGATAAACTTATCTGTCTGCAGCAAAGGTTCACATTCAGCGCCATTAATGATAATTGTATCAATCTCTTTGCCAGCATACTTGGCATACGCTGGAAAACCCGCTCCGCCGCAGCCGACAATTCCCGCCTGCCGCAGACACTCTGCAAGCTCCATGGCATTCCCTCCTCTCACTCAATTTCCAATGAATCTATAATTCCCACAATGGCACAGTCCACAGGTATATCGTCTCCTCCCGCCGCACGCCTGGCAGTACTGCCAGTGACTACCAGCACCTGATCTCCGATTCCCGCCCCTACAGAATCTGTGGCCACAAAAGTATTACCGTTTTTTCTGTTTGCGGCAGTTTCCTTTACTATCATCAGCTTATGTCCATTAAGCCCCTGCTCTTTTTTTGTAGCCCAGACATGCCCGATTACTTTGCAGATCAACATAAAACCTTACCTCCCGCCGCATATCTCAATCTCCATTCCCGCCTGCTTAAGTGTGTCCTTTGCAGAAGGTGTAATAATGACATGGCTGTCTACCTTCAAACACCCAGCTCCTCTTCCTACGATTTCTCTAGCTACCGCATCTGTAATCAATTTATCAGAAAATAATATATATGGTCTTTCTTGAGTTCTCTTGTCTTCTTTAGTGGAATTTCTTCCCAAGACCTGCATTCTGGCGAAACTCCCAGGCTGCAGCAGGCAGGCGTTTGCCTCATCTGAGTCAATATGCATGGCCAGAGAAGCCTGGCTGCCCACTCTGCAGATGACATTTTCAAAAGTAAGTTTTCTTTTGCCCTGAATTGTAACAGCTACCACCTGCTTGTCCTCTATTCCAGCGGCTTTCGCTTCCTGAGGCGTAATATGAATATGCGCCTGGGCGATTATAACGCTTTGGGGGGCAAAAATCATTCCCTGGGGGCCCATAATGTAGACATTCCCGGCACCCTCCAAATCCCCTGATAATCTTACAGGCGCATGGATATGTAAGTTCCGGCAGTCCGTGGCAGACAGTTCCACCTGAGTTGCGGGCCTGGGCGGCCCCAGGACAGCTACTTTTTCAATACGCCCTGAATCCGTAACCAGGCTGACCCTCTCTTCTGCCAGATACTGTCCCGGCTGGGACAGATTTCTTTTGGGAGTCAGCCTCGCACCGCACCCAAAGAGCCGTTCTACCGCTTCCTGTGTTAAATGCACATGCCTGGCAGAAACTTCTACCGGGAAATCAAGGGAAAGCTCTTTACCCCGAAAATCCTTCAGGGATCTCTCCAAAATCTCCGTGACGATCCGTTCCACCTTTTCTGCATTCATGTTCCGCATCCCTCCTCCCCTTGATAATACCCTGTAATTGAACGGCAAAATAAAACGTATACGCCGCTGCTAAGCCGGTTGAGCCGCTTTACAACCCCCAGCGCATCTCCTTCTTGAAACGCTGCAACAGCCTGCAGCTCTGCTTCCCGCACCTGCGTCCGAAGTTCATTCAGCAGCAGCGCCACACGGCCCATATCTAGGCTGGGAATGGTATGATTGATTCCAAAAGCTTCCTGCACATTATGGGACATGCGGTGTATTTCCTCTTCCCTCATCCCAAAAAGCATCAATTCTTCAGCCGGCTGGTTTTTCACTTCCGCTGCCAATACTTTCTGAACAAACAGCAGAACACTCTCCAAATCCTCCATAAGTCTTTGATTTCTTTTGAATTCAAATTGAATCAGCAATATTTTCGCCTGGAGCGAATCCAGCCTCCCCCGAAGGGCAATGCGGGGATGAGTCTTAGAAACCAGCAGATTGCCCCGCATATGCGTCATCTCTTCCGGCTTCTCTGCATATGTGGCTCCGGTCACCGCATCTTTGAAAGTCCCGTTTTCTTTTTTCACAATGGGAACCTGCGTCATTTCCTGATCGCTTTTCGCTTTCACATTCAGATGGATTCCTTGTTCCTTTGCATATTCTCTGGCGGCAGGGGTAATAAAAACATCCTTTGATAAAACCCATTCTTTTCTGTGTTCTTTCAAATGTATTCTCCGTAAATCACCCTCTGTTAGAACCTTCATACCGCACCCCTGTCTCTATTCTTATTCCGTTTCTAATTTCGGCAGAATATATTCCACTTCTCCGTGAGGACGCGGGATTACATGTACAGATACCAGTTCTCCCACTCTTCCTGCCGCAGAGGCCCCTGCATCCGTGGCTGCCTTAACAGCCCCCACATCTCCGCGTACCATCACGGTTACAAGACCCCCGCCCACGTGTACTTTTCCAATCAATCTTACGTTGGCCGCTTTTACCATGGCATCCGCCGCTTCAACTGCTCCTACCAGTCCTTTTGTTTCGACCATTCCCAATGCCTCCATGTTTGCCATTTTCTTTTCCTCCTTTTAATGTTCATTTCTAAGCTGAAGCTTTGCAAGCACCGCTTTGGCAATAGCTTCAATCTCTTCCTGCGTTAACGTTTCTCCCTCATCCTGTCCTGAATTGCCTGGCTGATTTTTCAGATCCTCCAGTTCCGTCAATCCATATGCCACTCTTCTGATATTAATTAAATTCATTGGGGTAATATTATCGGAAGTGGCGCTGCCCCCAACTGCCCCGCATCCCAGAGTCAGTGCCGGAGCCAGCCCCGTAGTGGCACCAACACCTCCCAGGGCTCCAGGTGTATTTACGAGAATTCTAGAGACCGGTTTATGAAGCGCAAACTCTTTTACAATTTCCTCATTCCTGGTATGCAGGGTCATCGTATGTCCAGCTCCTTCATTCTGCAGAATACGGATGCACAGATCACACGCTTCCTGCCAGTTTGCCACTTCAAAATATCCCAGGACGGGGCACAGCTTTTCACGGGAATAAGGATTCTTTTTATGAACGTTTCTCCCATCCTGTCTGGCTATCAGCAATTTCGTTCCTGGTGGAATTTCTATACCGGCCATATCTGCAATTTTCTGCGCCGTCTTCCCTACAATCTGCGGATTCATCGTTCCATTAGCCCTTAACAAAAACCCTGATAATCTCTCCGTCTGCTCTTGGGACAGAAAATATCCCCCCTGATTTTTCAGCTCTTCTTCCACTTGCGGAGAGATTCCATATTCTGTAACAATAGACTGTTCAGAGGCACAGATTGTCCCGTTGTCAAAGGTCTTGGAATCCACAATCCTTTTAACTGCCATTGGAATATCCGCCGAATTTTCAATATAGGAGGGACCGTTCCCAGGGCCCACTCCCAGAGCCGGATTCCCCGATGAGTACGCCGCATGAACCATGGCCTCTCCCCCTGTAGCAAGGATCAAGCTGACATCCGGGTGCTTCAGCAGGGCGTCTGTGGCTTCCGGCGTGATCAAAGTGACACATCCTATGGTTCCCTTGGGCGCCCCTGCCAGTTCAGCCGCTTCCTTTATCACTTCATAAGTCTCAGTAATACATTTTTTTGCTCCCGGGTGCGGGCTGATAATGATTGCATTTCCAGACTTCAGAGAGATCATAGTCTTATACATAACCGTGGAGGTAGGATTTGTAGACGGAATGAGAGCGGCTATGACCCCCATCGGCACTCCGATTTCCCAGACTTTTTTTGTCTTATCTTCTGATAAACATCCAACGGTTTTCATATCTTTTATGAATTCCCATGTAAGTTCACTTCCCAGCTTATTTTTCAGCACCTTGTCTTGCCATCTTCCAAAGCCCGTTTCTTCAACTGCCATTTTAGCCAGGCGTTCTCCGTTTTTTACACATGCATGGCAGATTGCCTGACAAATTTTATCCAGCTCCTTCTGGGAATACTGTGACAATATTTTTTCTGCTTCCTTTGCTTTCCCTACCAGGCAGCGCACTTCCTGGATGGACTGTAAATCCCGATCCAACCTTTTCACATCCCTTCTAATACAACAATGGATTTTCTGCTATTTTACAAACAGTTTCCGCAAACGCATTGCAGGCAGCCTCGCAGGCAGACTGTTCGCCTGTTAATAGTCCCCCGGCAAAATTTGTCTCTGTGGGCGGTCCATAATAGATCTTGAGCTCCACAGACGCCGCTTTCAGAGCCGCATCCAGTCCCACCGTGGCCTCCAGGGGCGGCGCAATCAAATACGCCATGGGTGAGCCTTCCTCAATCCCCGCCTTCCTTGACAAATAAGTCCCGCTTCTCGAAATACAGTGTGCATAATATACAACACTGCCTTCTTCATTGGCGGCATAAAAGGCCGCATCATCCTTGATGCACGAAATGGCCGCTTCCAAACCGCTTCGCACTGCCTCAGGACTTTCTCCTGCCAAAATTCCTATAAATTCTCCAGCCAGAGCCGTGCTGGCATTCTTGGCCCCTGCATACATACTCTTGGCATACGCCACGCATACATCGGCCTTTTTTGTAGCTTCATCTAACGCAGTATAAGAGACGTCGTCGCAGTCCGTGGTCAAAATCCCAATACTGCGGTCTCCTTCCCGGACAGCCAAATGTGAGAGAAGTTCTTTCTGTGCATTTGCAAGGATTCTCACCCCCAAAATATTGGTCTTTAATCTCTCACGGCTCATATCCACCTCCTCATTTCTTCAGATCAATTCCACTGGTTTTTTTCGTTAGCATAATCTCCAGAAGATCAGCAATATAGGCTCCTGCCTCCACCGCCGATATTCCGTTTTTATGAATATTGGAAACAACAGTTCTTCTGGCCTCCGGCATGCCGGTCTTGGCATGGTAAGAAAGATATGCGCTCATGCTGGATGCCGTGGCCAATCCCGGCCTCTCACCGATAAAGGAACACACGATGTCGGGGTGGAGCAGTTCCGATATAACATCCTGAGCAGCCACCCGCCCATATTTAATAAAAATAGGGGTTCCCAGAGAAATCCCTTTTTCTTTTAGTCCCTCTTCTACAGCCGGAAGAATTTTTTCTGCATTGGCTTCCACTGCCGAAGAGGAAAGTCCATCGCTGACGATTAGCTGAACGTTCGCATTTTGTTTACAGTTATCCACTATATATTTCCTGGTCTTTTCATCAAAATCTTTTCCCAGATCCGGCCTGGTCAAATACATATTTTTATCCAGGCACTTTGTCTGTACCACGAGCAGCCCCAACCTTTTCACAATCTCAGGATTCACATCCGTCATAACGGCATCTTTAGCTTTGGCATGATCTGCTCTCAGCTTCAGATAAGTGGAGGTTCTCAGACGAGGACCCGTCTTGCCCACCCCTATGCGTGCCGTAGTTTTTTTCTGCATTCTTGACAGGATATCCTCACGCAGAAACCCTCCGGCGGTGTCTTCTTTTTCCCCAAGATCGGCTATCTCGCATAATATCTTTTGGGCGACATCCTGAATCTGCTTTTCCGAAAGCATTCTCTCACCTTCTCTCAGTCATAAAAATAGTCGGATCCCCTGCCTGCTCTGTCAATTTCCCATTTTCCATAATTCCATATTTTTCAAGCCATCTTTCAAACTCTGGAATGGGTCTTAGACCCAGAATCTCCCGGATCGTGCCTATGTCATGGTAGGCATTTGTCTGGTAATTGAGCATAATATCATCGCTGGCCGGCACTCCCAGAATATAATTCACACCGGCTGCTCCCAGCAGCAGGGAAAGATTTTCGATATCGTTCTGATCCGCCATCATGTGATTTGTATAACAGCAGTCACATCCCATCGGTATTCCAGAAAGCTTGCCCATAAAATGGTCTTCCAGCCCTGCACGGATGACCTGTTTTGAATCATATAAATACTCCGGCCCGATGAAACCCACCACCGTATTTACCATAAAAGGCTGAAATTTCCTGGCAAAAGCATAACATCTTGCCTCCATAGTCACCTGATCCGCACCGAAGTGAGCGTTTGAAGAAAGCTCGCTGCCCTGGCCCGTTTCAAAATACAAAACGTTAGGCCCTGCCGCCGTCCCTTCCTCTCTCATAAGGGACTGGGCTTCTTCTACCGTAGCAGCCGAAAAACCAAATGCCGTATTCCCTTTTTCACTTCCAGCGATGGACTGAAAGATCATATCGCAGGGTGCTCCTTTCTTTACCGCTTCAATTTGAGTAGTAATATGTCCCAGTACACAGATCTGCGTAGGGATTTCAAGGCTGTTTTTTATTTCGTCAAATTTTTTCAAAACCTCAGCCAAAGAGGAAACCGTATCATTCACGGGATTTAGACCAATCAGCACATCGCCGCAGCCATAAGATAATCCTTCCATCAGAGATGCCGTAATCCCTTCCACATTATCTGTGGTGTGATTGGGCTGAAGTCTGGTTCCCATAATTCCCCGCTCTCCTACCGTTGTATTGCAGTGAGCCGTCACCCGGATCTTCTGGGCTGCGTAGATTAAATCCAGATTTGTCATTAATTTGCATACAGCCGCCACCATCTCCGCCGTAAGTCCCCTGGAAAGACGGTACAAATCATTTCCCGCCATTTTGTAAGAAAGAATATTTTCCCGTAGGTCGCTGACCGTCCATCCCTGAATTTCAGAAAAAATCTTATTATTCAGACCATCTATGTTGATTCTTGTAACCTCATCCTCTTCATAGGGCACAGCTGGATTTTCGTATAATTCTTTCAGCGTCATTCCCGCCAGAATCTCTTTCGCTGCGATTCGTTCCGTATCTGTATTTGCCCCAATCCCCGCCAAAACATCCCCCGACTTATATTCTCCTGCCTTTGCAAGCACCTCTTTTACGGACTGAAACTCATAGGTCTGTCCCGAAAGGCTTGTTTTATACATTTTGATCTCTCCTATCCTAGAATCAGCGTTTTTACGATTACCGGCACCACCAGGCCATCCATAATCGGCCTGCCAAAGTCCACATAATTATTGTTTTCCACATGTACTTGATCAATTACCAGCACTGGTCTTGCCTGCTTCACTCTCCGCCGAACAATCTGTCCGAACACCTTTGCCAAATCTTTTTCGATTATGATTATGGCAGGCCTGCTGCCCTTGAGATTTTCATTCAGGACGTCTGCCGTTCTCTCCGCCATGTCTTTTAATTTTTCATACTCCGGATCAATTTTCCCTCTCAGTGCCAAAACTAAATTTTCTGAATCCGACTGCTGTAAAAACCACGCTATTTTTTCCTTGATGGATCCCCTCCCGCACCAAAAGTCTTCCTCTTCCTGCTCTTCCAGCTTCAGCACAGGTATATTCTTCAGGGGAAAAATCCCTTCCGTATATGCGATGGTACTTCCTGAGATGGTGGTGGTATAAGCCCCTGCCCCAATTACCGTTGCCCGAATCGTTTCCGCTGGTTCTAATACTTGGAAGTTTCGGAAAATTTTACTTTTGCCAAGGACTCTCCCCAATAGAATTCCTATATCGCCAAAAGCAAAATCCTCTTCCTGATGGCGATAGATACATTCAGCTACCCCGCCAGAAAAACAAACATATTTGATTTCACATTTATCTGGAAGCCGAAAATCAGAAGCTCCCGGCGTCTGCAGCTCCCTGGCTGCGTCTTCCTCCCCGCCAAATTCTAAAAGGTCTTCTAAAATTCCAGCCATCTTTTCGCAAAGTAACAGGAGCTGCGTCTTGTCTGCCTTTGCCCCGACTTTTATATTCAGTCCTTCCATCTGCGCAACCTTTTCTGCGCCTGCTCCAATATACAGTACCTCCCCCTCAGGACTGACTCTGATCTGTCTTCCTCCAATGTCAAAACAGCCCTTCGCTCTTATTTCTCCATTTTCAAAAACCGCTATGTTGGTGGTCCCTCCGCCAATATCTACATTTGCAACCGCTTGATTATATAACCTGGAATACCTCTGGGCCCCGCTTCCCTGGCCGGCAATCACCGCCTCCATGTCAGGTCCGGCGGTTGAAACTACAAAATCCCCCGCAAACCTGCTCAATCGTTCCAGCACAAGAACTGCGTTTTCTTTCCTGGCAGATTCCCCGGTGATAATAACCGCTCCCGTTTGCACCTGCTGAGGCTGGATCTTTGCAGTTCGATATTCCCTGCCTACAATCTCTTCTATTGCTTCTATATCAAGCACATTCACATTCTTTAAAGGCGTTTCATAAACCCGGCTCTGATACAGGATCTCTTTTTTCTTAATTTCTACCGAGGGCACGGAAAAAAAACCTGCTGTATTTTCCACATATAGATAGCTGAATATGACCTGGGAAGTGGATGTGCCAATATCGATCCCTACGCTGAGCATTTTCACATCGTCCATTTTAAATTCCTCCCTTAAAAGAAAGAACAGTCAGCCAGCTTTCGGTTTTGACACTATAACAGACACTCCATCTGGTATAACAGCAATATGTGCGTTTCTCCCTTTCTCTTCCAAGGCCATTTCCAGAGCTTGACTGACATGTTCTGCCACCCTGAATCCCATTTCCCTGGCCAAATCTCTAGACCTTTGACAGGTTACGTAAATCACCTTATGATGAAGCAGAATACGGCTCTGAATCTGATACTGCCACTGATCTGGTTTTGTATTCTGTCGAGGTGTTTTTATAATCTCCTGCAGCAATTTCCCCGGATTTTGACACTCCGTCAGGGTTTTATAGAAATTTTCTCCCCCGTGTCCATCCCCGCAGTGGGATACCATAATAATAACCGCCCCTTCCTTAGCCGCTGCTTCTGCGGCAGTCATTCCCTTCACCGACTGATACATATTCTGGTCCAGTGGATAACCTCCATTTGTGGTAATTACTATATCCGCTTTTTTCTTAGGGGTAACCTGGCACAGCCGTTTTAAAAAGCTGCACCCCTCTTCATGGGCTTTTACTGGGTCTCCGGCAGCCGCATACACAATCTTTTTTTCTGAATTCACTACTACGTTAAGGATATACTGCAATTTAGCAAGAACACACGCTGCCTCCATCTCCTTATGTATCGGATTATTTTCAAGAATTCCTGTACGGCTGTACGGTGAATCAATAAATTCCGCACAGTGACTTTCCAGAACTGCAGCCCCACCGGCAATCCCGGGAAGAATACTCTTTCTTCCTCCTGAAAATCCCGCAAAAAAATGAGGTTCTATGCATCCTTCGCTGACCAGCAGATCGGCCTGTGCAGCTTCTTTATTTATAAATAGAGAGGTTCCCGAAGGAAGTTTTCCTATATTCACAAGCATCTTCTCATCCCAGCAGTGATGTACCTCTATTCTTTCAGATTCTGCTATTTTCTTTCCAAACTTATGGACCAGCTCTTCTGGAGTTGGGTCTCTATGGCATCCAGTAGCGACCAGTAAAGTAATTTCTGCCTTGGGATTCCCTTTCCTTATCTCTTTAATCATATAGGGAACCAAGATTTTGCTTGGCACAGGCCTTGTATGATCTGAACAGATAATTACCGCCTTTTTCCTGCCCTTTGAAAGCTCACACAGCTTTTCTGTGCCTATAGGGTTTTCCAATGCTTTCTGTACTATTTTCTCTTCCGTGCTCTCTTGTGCCTCTATTTCCTCGATGGAGGAATCCAGTATTTCATAATCCAGCGAGTCATCGAGCTGCAGCACCATTCCTGTATTTGAATATGGCAGTTTTATTTCCACAGGCATTCTCCTTTTACCCTTCTGAAATCTTTATATCCACTCCGGCTTTCAAAAGTCTAAATAAACGCAGCGCTCCCTCGTAATATAAAATCTCAGCATTCTCAAGGGCTTCTTCTAAAGACATCACTGCATTTACAGTCGTAACAATCGAGGCAATTCCGTATTTAAAGATATCCGTGGCTCCTTGCCCCATACTCCCCACTAAAGCAACGGCGGGAACCTTGTATTTCTGGCAGCGTTTTCCCACACCCTGGACGACCTTTCCAAAGCAGGACTGCCAGTCTGTACACCCCTCGCCTGTCACCACCAAAGATACTCCTTCCAGTAAACGATCAAAATGAATCAGATCTAAAATAGCCTCAATCCCGGATTTTAAATTGGCTTTCAGAAATACTGAGAACGCTGCCCCTATTCCTCCTGCCGCTCCTGCTCCCGGAATCTTGTCAGGATCTATTCCGTATTCCTGTATAATCACGTTTCTGTAATTTCGCATCCCCGCTTCTAATTCATCTAAAATCTGCGGTGTGCCTCCCTTTTGTCTGCCGAATGTATAAGTAGCCCCATTTTCTCCGCATAAGGGATTGTTTACATCACACATCACAGTAAAATCAATGTCTTTTATTCTCTGATCCATCTGAGAGGTATCGATCTTTCTGACCTTTATTAAGTCTTCTCCCTTTCCCTCAAGTTCATTTCCCTGGGCATCCAAGAAGCGCATCCCCAGCGCTCTCATACATCCCATACCGCCGTCATTTGTCGCCGACCCGCCGATTGCGATTGTAATGCTTTTAAACCCTGCTTCTATGGCTGCTTTCAGCAATTCCCCAGTTCCAAAAGATGTGGTTTTCAAAGGATTTCTGGCTTCCAATTCCACCATAGGAAGCCCGGATGCCGCTGCCATCTCCACAATCACACGCTCAGCATCCAATTTCCCATAATAAGATTTTTCCAGACGCATCAGCGGTCCATGGACCAATACTTCGATTTTTTCTCCCTCTGTGGCCTTAACCACTGCATCTGTGGTTCCCTCTCCTCCATCTGCGATAGGGACACCGATACACTCGCAGTTTTCAAAGACCTCCTGGGCCGCCCTGGTCAGCAGTTCTACTGTTTTCTCACTGGAAATGGTTCCTTTTAAAGAGTCTGAAGCAAATAGAAATTTCATGCAAGCCTCCTCCTATGTTTTCAAAAATCTTTTAAAATAAGAGCCCTGGTTCCAGGACTCTTATTCTTGAAAACATTCTGCCTCAACAATTAGTCGACTGGCCAGATAATCGGATTTTCAACCAGCATTTCATTGGGCCATACCATTTTCCACTCTCCGTCTATTAACTGAGAAACTGTAGAAAGCCCGTAGATATTATGGCCATAATTTCCATTGTCATCTGGGAATCCGAATTTCATCCCCTCAAACTGGGTCATAATCATGTAGGGTGAGTCAGCAGGAAGATCCATCTCCATTAAGGCCTGCTGCAGCTCTACTCCATCTGTGCTTCCTGCCGCCTCAAGGGCTGCCACCATAACCGCTACCGCATTCCATGCGCAGCCGGCATTTTCATTCATGTTGTACCCATGCTCGTCCACATACCGCTGATGAACTGCCAGCGATTCTTCCCCTTTCTTCTCAAGGAATCCCGGATTCCATGTATCCGTTGAAAAAATGCCGTTTGCGTCTTCTCCTACGGCCTCTTTGAATTCATCCGTAACGATTACTCCGCCGCAGCAGAAAAATCCACATTCCAATTCATACTCTTTTACTGTACGGTACAAAGAGACTCCCTCTTCCAGACCTGAAACAACCGGTATAAGGTATTTCACATCCGCTGCTTTCATCTTTGTAACCTGTGTTGTGAAATCAGTGGTGCCAAGCTCATAAAATTCTTCATAGGCCACGTCAATTCCTGCTTCTTCAAAATACTTCTTAAAACTGGTCATCTGTGACTGTCCCCATTCTGAATTTTCAGCAATGAAGCCAACTCCATTCACATCATCTCCGTACATTTCAGAGATCATTTCAATTACCCCTACAAGCCCCTGGGCATTGGTGGAGGCATCATTGGTGGGATTGAAAACCCATTCGTTTCCTTCTGTATATACTTCCAGGGAAGACTGCTGGCTGACAACAAAAGGTATCTGACGCCGTTCACAGATAGGCTGCATTGCCAGGGTAACAGATCCGCTGGAATAATCCCCTGACACCATGACGCATCCTTCATCCAGAAGTCTTTCAAGCTCCGTGACACCCGTTTCCACATCGTCGGCATGATCCGCATACACAAATTCCAGTTTTCTTCCTCCCAGGGCTTCTATACCGCCGTTCTCATTCCAATATTCAGAGGCAAAATCATAACCCTGTTTCAGCATCTCGCTTTCATATGCGGCAGAACCAGTAAATGAGAGTATCACGCCAATCTTAATAGGATCTTCCGCTTCCTCTGCGTAACTGGTCACACATCCTGCCGCCGTAGAAAGCCCCATCGCAAGGCTTAAGCACGCCGCCGCTAATCTTTTCATTTTCTTCATAAATCTTTCCTCTCTTTCTCTGCAATTTTTTTCAGCACCGTAAGTAACTCTTTTGCAACCTCCTTTTTTATTTATCACAAATCTTCTGAAATAGTTTTGCGCCCAGAAGAAATGTCATATTCTGCTTAAAGAGCCATTCTTCTGTCCTTTCCCAGCTCTCTGTTTTTCTCCCTCCAAAATTCCTGAAGCTTTTCATCTCCTGCAGGATCAGAGGGTTGTTTTTCTGCGTAAACGATCCATTTTTCTAAAAACGCTTCTGCTTCCTCCGCAATGGCATCACATAATTTCTGCCGGTCCTCCCTGGCCTTTCCAACGTCATCAACCTTTTTCAGCCATTCATTTTCCAGCGCATAAAGTTCCTTTTTATAAATCTCTTCCGGAATCCTTCCGTCAATGACAGCCCGGTTGATCTGTTCCCGCTTCAGCCATTCTTCTATGGCCGCTTCCATATCCTTGTACTCAAATACCTGTTTTCTGCTGAAAGCATCAAACCAAAACGGCTGGAACGGAGCCATGCAGGTAACCCCCATACCGGTTCCCCACATTGCAGTATCCTTTCCCCTGCACACTGCAATCATTGCCCCGCAGGTCTGGCACACTATATCCTCCGGTGATTTTGGCGCCTCCGCGTGCATACAAACACAGGAGCCTCCTCTTGTCCAGGGATCTGTCGTATAATGAGATCTCAAAATTTCAATCATATCTTTAACTGTAAAGTCATTTCCCGGCTTATTTGCCTGATGGAAGCTGCAGCAGCGGCGCAGCATACCGCTCTGGTTTACAGGACTTGTCCAGTCCACATACGCTTTAGAGAAATTGAAAGGCTGTTCCGTCAGATACCCTTTTTCCTCTGCATTTTTTATCAAATCCCTGTGCATCTTATCTGGCCGGTCAATGGAAAGATAGTTAGAAATGCTGTATGCTCCGTCAACCTTTTTAGCCGCCCAAAAATGTTTTCCCGCTGTTTCCACATGCCAGCACTCTGTCTCATCCATAATCAGATAAGCATTGTCATAGTGAAAAATCCCGTCAAAGCTGGCATTTCCTCCCTGACCATACTCTTCCATGATCTGTCCCAGTACGTCTACTGCCTCACTGGCCGTGGCGGCACGTTCCAGCACAAGTCTTACAATGTCCATTCCCACCAAAGCCTTTTCTTCTACATTCATCTCTTTGGAAAATACAGATTCATTTCCCACGCAAAGGCCGAATTCATTTACCCCGATCTCCGCTCCCCAGATCCAGGAGGGTTTTGACAGAATCATCGCATACGTATGGGAAACCTGAGATACTTCAATATATGTACACTGAATCCTTTCCCCCTGCTGATGATCGGCAGCAGGTACGAACACCAAAGGCTGGGGCTCATTTACCGCTCTGTCGCTTGCCTTTCCAAAAATACCAAAACCTCCCCGGCATTTCCATCCGCTAACCCCTATTGAATCACACATAATCAAACCTCCTTGTCTCTTTTGTATTCATTGTTAAATCCCTAAATATGTGGACCGTATTTGTTCATTATTCATTAAGTCGCTTCCCGTTCCTTCAAGAGCATTCTGCCCTGTCTCAATCGCATAAGCGTAATCCGCAATATCCAGTGTGGCCAGAACATTCTGCTCTACCAACAGAACCGTTACGCCTGCTTTATTGATCTTCACAATACTGTCCAGCACAGTGTCCACAATTACCGGCGCCAAACCCAGAGAAGGTTCGTCCAACATTAAAATCTTAGGCTGCGACATTAAAGCCCTGCATATGGCGCACATCTGCTGCTCTCCTCCCGACATGGTACCTGCCAGTTGGTCTTTTCTCTCTGCCATTTTGGGAAAGATGTCAAAGCATCTTTCCAAGTTCTCTTTTCTTGCCGCTCTGTTTTGCGGCAAATAAGAGCCCATCATTAAATTTTCATATACACTCATATAAGGAAAAAGCTTTCTTCCCTCAGGCACCTGCACGATCCCAAGCTTTACACGCTCATACGCAGGAGTATCATTAATGTTTTTTCCTTCAAAAAAGATGCTTCCGCTGCGAACTGTAGTCAAACCAGAGATTGAATTTATGGTTGTGGTTTTTCCAGCCCCGTTGCTCCCCACAAGCGCTACTATTTTTCCCTCTTCGACTTCCAAGGAAATCCCATGCAGTGCTTCAAAATTTCCATAGTTCACATGTATATTGTCAATTTTTAGCATATCTTTTTTCTCCCAAATAAGATTTAATTACCTCCGGATTGGTGGATACTTCCTCCGGTGTTCCTTCCGCAATAAGACAGCCCTGATTTAATACATAAATTCGGTCAGATAAGGTCATTACCGCCTTCATAATGTGTTCAATGATAATAATCGTCATTCCTGATTCTTCATT